>Ga0134093_1000289_pt1 | contig 61398 bp, 51 predicted proteins | sample 4_1taG_FD_94452 | JGI IMG/M metagenome (GOLD analysis project Ga0134093, IMG submission 94452) | Switchgrass degrading microbial communities from high solid loading bioreactors in New Hampshire, USA - 4_13_20_68_A1 metaG | ecosystem: Engineered > Bioreactor > Semi-continuous > Anaerobic >...
ATCGTCATCGGCGACACGATCCGCGTCCGCGTGAAAGTCACCAAAAAGCGCGAGATGAAAGCCGCCGGGGGCGGGTTTGTGACGTTCGACGTGCAGGTGGTGAACCAGAACGACACCGTGACGCAGAAGGGCGAGTGGACGATCCTGGTCGCCAGCCGCGAGACGGTCGCGTGAGCGCGGTATTGAGTACTGTATAATGAAAGCACGCGGCAGCCTGTGAGCGGGCAAACGCCCGCCGGGCTGATGTCAGCCGCTTATTCGTTTCGCAAGCGATTGAAGTCTATTGGAACGGCGATTGGCCTTTAAAGTTCGACGCTCGACGCCGATCGCAGATCGAGGTGGGGTATGGCAGAGGGACGTGATCCGAAGAACCCGCAGCCTGAGGACGCGGCGCAGCAGCCCGACGGCAACGAGCAGCCGCCGTTCGAAGGGTGGCGTAAGCCGTCGGCGGACGAGGCGTCGCAGCGCCCGATCGTCCCCGGCGGATGGCGCAAGCCGGACGGCTCGCCGCTAGAACCTGCCGCCGCGGAGCCCCCAGCGGGCAGCGCGAGCGGGTCCGATGGCGACGGCCCCGAGCCCCAGCCAGACTCGCCCAGCGCTGCCCCTGCCAAAACCGGCGGATGGTATCGCCCGCCCGACGCGAAGATCGAAGAACTGCTCGGCGACGTAGACGAGACGATTGCGGAAGCGGGCGCGCCTTCGGATGGCGATTCGCCCGAGGGCTCCGCTGAGCAACCGGCGCCGGACACCACCCAGGCGCAGGCCGCGCACGATACCCAGTTCGAGCGACCCGCCGACGACGAAGCAACCCGCGCCGATTCTGCGTCCGACACTGAGGATGCGGGCACGCTGATCCTCGACGCGCGCACCGCGCGGCCTGTGAAGCGCGCCACCGGCCCCATCATCGAGGAGCCGCCGCGCTCTACCGAGAACACGCCCGTGCCCACCGACACTCCGCCCGAGCCGGTGGCGGCTGTCACGCCGGAAGCCGCGACCGAGCCGGAGCCGTCCCCCTTCGAGCAGGCGGAGCGCAAGATCAACGTGCTGCGCCAGCGCTATCAGGCGGGTTATCTGACGCGTGAGGAGCTGCAAAAAGAGCTGCGTAACCTGATGATCCTCGACGACGAGGGTCACTGGTGGATGCTCGGCCTGGAAAGCAACCGCTGGTACTACTATGACGGACGCGACTGGATCCCCGGCACGCCGCCCGGCTACGACAAGGTGGTGCGCGGCAGCGCCGTCCGCACCGAAACGAGCTTGCAGCAGGTGATCGATCCGGGCGCGACGGAAGGCAGCCCCGCGCCAGATATTCCGCTGGACGAAGACGACATGCCGCTGCCGCGCCACGTCCCGCAGGAAGACCTCGGCGCGACGATGGTTTCCCCCGCCTCGCCGCTATTGGAGCCGGTCCGCCGCTCCGACGCGCCGACGCGCCCGAAGGGCCAGCAGGTCGATATCGACTACGGCGGACGGGTCGCCAGCCCGCTCAGCCCGCTGGTGACGCAGCCCGCGCGCCCGGTGCAGGTCGGCAGCGAAGACCTGACGATCCAGACCGTGCCCGTGACAGGCGACATGACGGTGCCTTCCGCCGCGCAGAGCGCGGGCGATCTGACGGTGCCGAGTGTCGTTGGCGGCGCGCCTGCCGAACCGATCAGCAAGCCAAAGCCGCGCCTCGGAGAGTTTCCGCAACCGGACTACAGCGCCGCGCTGGACGTCGAGCACAACCGCGCGTGGTATGTGAAGTGGGGTATCCGCCTGGCGGTGGTCACGATCATCGGCGGGATGGCGCTCACGCTGATCGTGCTGCTCGGCATGGTCGGTTACTACTTCTACGTCATCGGCGCGTACGAGGATCGCGTGGACCAGTTGGACGATCTGGTGTCCGACTTCGAGACGACGCGCATCTACAACTCCGACGGGACGCTGCTTGCCGAGTTCAACAGCCCCGAAACGGGCGCGCGGACCGAGGTTCCGCTCAGCGAGATCTCACCGTGGCTGATCCACGCGACGATCGCGACCGAAAACGAGACGTTTTACACCGACCCCGGCTTCAGCGTGATGGCGATCATCCGCGCGGCGGTGCAAAACCTGCAGGCCGGGCAGACGGTTTCCGGCGCAAGCACGATCACGCAGCAGCTTGCGCGCGCGCTGGTGCTCGACACCGAGTTCGCGCAGCAGGTCAGCAACACGCGCAAGCTGACCGAGGTGATTGTCGCGTCGGAGATCGTGCGCAAGTACGACAAGAACCAGATACTCGAGATCTACCTCAACGAGTTCTTCTACGGAAACTTCGCGTACGGCGTCGAGGCGGCAGCGCAAACGTACTTCGACAAGCCGGCGCGCGATCTCAACCCGGCGGAAGCGGCGTTCATCGCCGGGCTGCCGCAGTCGCCCGCGACGTACGACCCTGTGATCAACCGCGAGGCGGCGATGAGGCGCATGGAGCAGGTGCTCCGCCTGATGTCCGAGGCGAACGGGACCGGCTGCATCGCCATCCAGCACGACGACAACTCGCCGTGGCAGGTCCCCGCCGGGGGCGAGCTATGCGTCACCGCCGTGACGCAGCCCGCGGGCGACGTGGTGTACTACTATCAGGCGCCGGGCATGGCGCAGCCGGAAGAAATGACGCTCGACATCGCGCGCGTGAAGATCACGACCTTCGAGCGCCCCGAGTTCCGCGCGACGCACCCGCACTTCGTCAACTACGTCTGGCAGCAGCTTGAGGAAGACTACGGGGAGCAGGCAATCTACTCCGCCGGGTTCCGCGTCTACACGACGCTTAACGAGCAGATTCAGAGCGCCGCCGAGCAAGCCGTCACCGAGCATCTGGCATACGTCAACCAGGTCTACGGCGCGCGCGTCAACAACGCCTCGGTCGTCGTCATGCGGCCGTCGGATGGTGCGGTCGTGGCGATGGTCGGCAGCGCGGACTATTACAACGACGAGATCGACGGGCAGGTGAACGTCGCATTCACGGCGCAGCAAGCCGGGTCTGCGATCAAGCCGCTGGTGTACCTGTCCGCCTTCGAACCGGACGAGGAAGGGCGCTATCTGACGCCTGCCTCGGTCATCTGGGACATCCCGACCAACTTTAACGGCTATGTTCCGCGCAACTACGACGGGACGTTCAACGGCCCGGTCAGCGTGCGCTATGCGCTCGGTAACTCGCTGAACATCCCGGCGGTCAAGGTGCTGGAGCGGACCGGGATTGAGCGGTTCACTGCGCTGGCGAAGCGTGTTGGCCTGACCTTCCCGCTGGGCGACCCGGTCGAGCGGCAGGCGGGCTTGCCGACGGCGCTCGGCGCGGTTGAGGTGCGGCCGTTCGACATGGTGTCGGCGTTCGCCATGCTCGCCAACAACGGGCGGCGCGTCGAGCCCTACAGCATCCTCTACATCGAGGACAGCGACGGGAATGAGATCTATCGCGCCAACACCAGCCCGCAGGGCCTGCAGGTCGTCAGCCCGGAATACGCCTACCTGATCACAAACATCCTGTCAGACAACGAGGCGCGCGCCGCCGAGTTCGGGCGCGGGCAGCCGATGGAGCTGTCGGGCGGGCGTCCTGCGGCGATCAAGACCGGCACCAGCGGATCGGACTACGTCTACGATATGTGGGCAATCGGCTACACGCCGCAGTATGTAACTGGCGTGTGGGTCGGCAACACGGACGACTCGCCGGTGAGCGGCAGCGTTTCCGGCTACTACACCGCCGCGCCGATCTGGAACCGCGTGATGGAAGCCGCCCACCAGGGCCAGCCGATCCAGCAGTTCACCGAGCCGCCGGGGATCGTCCGGGTCGAGGTCTGCGCCGACAGCGGCACGCAGCCGAGCGCAGCCTGCGCGGGGCGCACCCGCACCGAGATCTTCGCGCAGAACGCCCTGCCGCCCGCTGCGGACCGCGACATCTTCCGCGAGCTACGCGTCGACGGCTACACGGGCAAGATCGCCAACCAGTACTGCCAGGACGACGTCGAGACGCGCATTTTCGTGGCGATCAGCGACCCCGGCGCGTACGACTGGATCAACAATGGCGGCGGCGCGTCGTGGGCGACGAGTCGCGGGCTGGAACTGCCGGTTCAGCCGCCGCCAACCGAGGAATGCTCGCCCAACGATCCGCGCCCGTTCGTGGTGCTCAGTTCGCCGGCCGAGAACCAGACGGTACAGGGCACGATCCAGCTTCGCGGCGCGGTCACCATGCCGGACTTCAACCGCTACGAAATCCGCTACGGCGTCTCGCACCAGCCGCAAGCGTTCAGCCAGCCGGTGATCGTCGAGACGCAGCAGCGGCCCGAGGGTGAGTCGGTGTTGGGCGAGTTCGACACGCGCCAGCTTGAGAACGGGCAGTACACGCTGCGGCTGGTCGCAATCGACGCGTTCGGGCGCGACGTGATACGCGACGTCCATATCATTGTGGACAATCCGCAGCCGACCGCCACGCCCGAGCCAACGCTCGCGCCGACGCCGACGCTGGATCCCAACGCGTTCGCGACGCCGCTACCCGAGGGCTTCGTGCCGCAGGATGTGTTTCCCACGCCGACCCTCGCGCCGACGCTGACGCCAACCTGGACGCTCACGCCGACGCCGCAGTAATCGCAGCGAAGGGGTCGCGTCTGCGCGTATCACAGGCGATCACGTGAACAGGATGGGGCGTGCCGGTCAGCACGCCCCTCGCATATCCGGAAGCTGAGGTCACGATGGAGTGGCAAGATCTCACCGCGCCGCGCACCGAGCCGGTACGCACGCTTCGCACGATGACGCCGGACGACATCCCCGCCGCGCTCGCCCTGGTGAACAGCATCGGCTGGCAGCACGGACCGGCCCTCTGGGCGCGCCTGCTAGCGTGGTCGCCGGACGGCTGCTTTCTGATTGAGGAAGAGAGACGCGGTGTGATCGGAACCGTCACCACGACGCCCTACGGCACGGCGCTCGGCTGGATTGGCGGGCTGGCCGTCGCGCAGGACCGGCAGCGGCAAGGGCTCGGCCGCCGGTTGATGCGCGCCGCGCTCGACTACCTGATCGCGCGGCAGACCGAGCGGATCATGCTCGACGCGACCGACGCGGGGCGGCCGCTCTACGCCTCACTCGGCTTCCGCGAGGTAGGGATCACCGAGCGGTGGGAGGGGCGCGCCAGCACCTATCTCGGGCCGCGCGCCCGGCGCATGCGCCCGGAAGATTTCGAGGCGGTCGTGCAGCTTGACAAGGTGCTGTTCCGCATCCGCCGCCAGCACATTCTGATGCGCCTGCTGGACGAGTTTCCCGACCTGGCATGGGTAGACTTCCAGCGCGGGCAGGCGGAAGGTTATCTGCTGGCGCGGCGCGAGCCGAGCGGCGTCATTATCGGGCCGTGGATGGCGTGGAGCACGGCCTCGGCGGAACGGCTGCTACGCACCGCGCTCGAAGCCGTGCAGGGAGAGCAGGTTCGCATGCACATCCCCGCCAGCAACGCCCGCGCGCAGATCCTCGCAAGCGATCATAACCTCAAGCGGGTGCGCACCTTTACGCGGATGGTCTATGGCAACGCGCCGCTTCCCCCCGCCGAGCCGATGGCCGAGCTGGCGATCACCGGTCTGGCGACGGGGTAACAAAAAGAGGGAGTAGGGAGTAGGCAGTCGGGAGTAGGAAGACGCGAGCACTCGCCGGGAAACCTCACCCCAGGCGCACGCGATAGCCGGGTGCGAGCAGCGCCAGCGACTCGAGCAGCAGGGGCATCCCGACGATCTCATGCCAGCCGCCTGCCTGCGGTCCGAGCGCCGCGAAGCAATTGGCCGCCAGCTCGCTCACCATCGCGTGATACAGGTATTCGGACAGCAGCGAATCGGCCAGCGTGAGGACGAAATAGGTGTGGCGCGTGGAGGTGGCGAGGTCTGGCTCTGGCCCGCGCCGGAAGGGCTCGCCGCGCATCTCGTCCAGCCCTGGCAGGGTGCGATAGTCCGGCACCAGCGGCCCGCCGTCGATCTCCGCGATCACCAGCTCCAGATCGCGGCTCTCCCGCACGTGGATGCGCTCGACAAACCCGCCGATGCGCGCCTCACCTTCCCACCCGAGGACCAGCGGCGCGCTCGTTTCGGGGAAGGACCACATCGCCAGCGGGGGGCCACCCGGCGCGCCCCACACCACCGCGATCGACTCGCGCGGATCAGCGGGCGCAGGCAGGGTGAAGACGCCGCGCTCCCCCTGTACCTGGACGGCTTGCTCGCCTTGCTGCACCCACAGCATGTCACGGGCGTAACGCGGAATCTGCCAGGGAGAGTCGTCCGCGACGAGCGCGCCAGCGAGGGCAGTCATGGGCGGCATCCGGCAGCGCGGCTAGGCGTCGTGCAGGTCGTCGAGCAGGATCAGCCCGCGACGCAGTGCGATCAGCGAGGCGTCTACACGCGACGACGCGCCGAGTTGCGCCATTAACGCCGCCACCTGCTGATCGACCAGCTCCGGAGACAGCCGCAGCCGCTCGGCGATCTGCGCGTTGGTCTGACCGGCGGCGATCCCGGTGAGCAGGGCGCGATCGAGATCGCTCAGGGCGCCAGATTCCGGCGCGCCCCGGCCAACCAGTCCCTGCACCACCCGTTCCGCGACGCCCCGCCCCAACACGACATGCCCCTGCGCGACGTCCTGCACCGCGCGGACGAGGTCTTCCTCGTTGGTCGTTTTGAGGACGTAGCCGTGCGCACCCGCGCGCAACGCTCGCATGATGTAGGCGTCTTCGTCGCGCCCGGTGAGCACCAGGATGCGTACATCGGGGAAGCTGGCGCGGATTTCCGGCAGAATGTCCAGCCCGCCGCGCCCCGGCATGTTGAGGTCGAGCAGCAGAACGTCCGGCTGCTTTTCGCGCACCAGGGCGATCGCCTGCTCCCCATCATCTGCCTCGCCCACGACCTCGATGCACTCGGTATCGTTGAGGTAGACCGCCAGCGTCATGCGCAGGATGCGGTGATCGTCCGCCAGCACCACGCGGATCGTGCCCTCACACGGCGCCGCCCCGCCCCGTGGAAGCAACGAAGCGTCGGTCGGCTTGAGATCGGGCGCGACCGAGCCGTGAATGACCGTCCGCTCTTGCTCGGCAATGACGGCGCCCAGGGCAGCGGCCATCGCCCCGGCCGATTCGAAGCGGTCTTCCGGTTTCTTGGCGAGCGCCCGCAACAGCGTTTGCTCCAGGCTGCGCGGAATGTCCGCCACCAGCTCGCTAGGCGACTTGGGCGTCTTCTTGACCTGCTGGAGCAGCAACACGCCGATGTCGTCCGCGTCGAAAGGCAGCACGCCGGTCGCCAGCTCGTAGAGCACAATGCCGGTCGAATAGATGTCCGTCCGCCCGTCGAGCGGCAAGCCCTGCGCCTGCTCCGGCGACAGATAGGCGGGCGTGCCGATAATGCGTCCCATCGCGGTCAGGCGTTTGGTTTCCCCGCTGATCGCCAGCCCAAAGTCCATGATCTTGACCTGGCCGGACGGCGTGATGTGGATGTTCGCGGGCTTGATGTCGCGATGGACGAGGCCCTGACGGTGCGCGTAATCCAGCGCGAGGCAGATCTGCCGCCCAAACTCGGCCACCACGCTTGGCGGCGAGGGGATGAACGCGTACAGCGGGCGGCCCTCGATGTGCTCGATCACCAGGTACGACCGCTCGTCATCCTCGCCGACGTCGTAGATCGCCATGATGTTCGGGTGGTTCAAGCGCGCGGCGGCCAGGGCTTCGCGCTGAAACCGCTGGCGCGTCGTATCGTCCACATAGGGAAGCAGCACTTTGATCGCAACGGTGCGCTGAAGGCGCGTGTCCAGCCCGCGATAGACGGCGGCCGTGGCGCCCTCACCGATCAGCTCCTGAATTTCGTAGCGATTGCTTAGCTTTTTGCCAATCATCGGGCGTCCATTCTCGTGCGGTCAACAGAACGGCCAGAGTGTACAAATCCGCAACGGGATGTGCAAAATCAGCCGGGCGGTCAGATAGTCGCGGGGCAATCGGCGGGCGCGCACAGTTGCCGTTCTACGGCCGGGGGTGATAACTTGTACGCAGGTCGCGCGCATTCTGGCGCGATCTGCCTGAACACAAGATGAGGAATGGACGCAATGCACCGACCGAAATGGGCGTTAACGCTGGTCGCGGCGGCGCTGTTGCTTGCCGGGCTGGCCTGTGGCTTTGTGGACGATATTCGCAGCGTGGTCGAGACGGTAGACGAAGCGGTCAAGCTGCTGCAAGAGCTGGACAATCAAAGCGCGTGGGAGCATGTGTCGGACGGGCTGGACACGCTCGCCCAGCAGACCGAAGGCTACGCGGCAACGCTTCGCCTGCAAGACAGCCCTGGCGACGCGGCAGGCACCGGGTTCTCCGGCGCGCTGGCGCGGGACGTGGTCGTGACGATGCAGGTCGACGCCGCAAACAATGCGCTGGCGCAGATCCAGGCGAACGGCGGCGCGACGCAGAATTACTACGTCGAAGCGCGAGGCGCGGACGCGCGGAACGGCGCGGTCTACCGGATGAACGGCAACGGGCAGTTCGTGTGTGTCAGTGACAGCGAAGAGGCGCGGCTGCTCCGCGACGGGCTGAGCGGCTACTTCGACGAGTACGGGCTGGAAGCGAAGGGGATTCAAATGCTCGCCGTCGCGCAGGAAGTCGAGGAAGACGCCGCGATCGCGGGCCGCGCGGCGACACACTACCGGCTGGAGTCCCGCATCCAGGAAGCGCTCGACATCCTGCGGCGCTTCGACAACGCCGAACTCCAGCAGAAGATCGACGAGGCGGGGACGTTCACCCTCACCGGCGACCTGTACACCGACGAGGCGACCGGGGCGCTGCTCAAGCTGGAGAGCGTCTACCACAACACCGATCACCTGCAACGCGTCGTGATGTCGTTCGAGGTGACGCAGTGGGGCGGGATCGCGCCAATCGCGCCGCCCTCGCCCGGCTCAATCGCGCAGGCGTGCCCGTAGGGCAGCGGTTAGCGGCTAGCAGTTAGCGGTTAGCCAAAAGCTAAAAGCAATTACGCGGGGCGCGTTTCCTGTTGTGGAACACGCCCCGCGTTGCGTTGTAGGATGCGGAGCTTGCTCCGCCCGTTTTCCTCTAGATGGACTATGAAATAGCAGGCGCAGCAAGCTGCGCTCCTACTGGTCTTACGGTTATGCTTTTTCGCTAACCGCTAACTGCTAATCGCTGATCGCTGAATCATCCCCGCCGAAGCTGCCGCCCGTGTCGTCGTCAAAATCGGGCAGACTCGCTTCGATGTCTTCGGGCGATTCGCCGCGCTCCAGCCGCGAGACGACTTCTTCAAACTCCGGCCCCATGTCCTCGCCGACCTCGTCGCCCATCTCGCGCAGCATCCGCCCCAGCGTGGCCGGGTCCGCATTTTCGAGATCGTCGAAGGCGGTGTCGTCGTCCACATCTCCCGACAACAGGCGCGACAAAGGTGAGCTTTTGATCGCCACACGCGAGATCAGGCGCGTCAGATTGGTGCTGCGGCAGCGTGGACAGGCAGGCGTCGCCTCGGAATATTCGGCGACGGTGGCATAGCGCAGCGCGACCTTCCGCCCGCAGTCGTTGCAGCGAAATTCATAGACCGGCATAGTAAAGTTTCCCCTCGGAGTTCCCTTTCCCACAGTGCCCGGAACTGCCAGTCAGATTAGCACGCAGGGACGAAGTGTCAAGTCCTTCGTGAACGTGCGCGTTCCCGGCGGATGCGGCATACTTGACATCAGCGCAGCGGAACGCGAGAAGGAAGTGAGCCGCCCATGATCGATCCGAACGTGCCCGTCGAACTGACGGCCGACCAGATGATGGATGACGTGCGCTATCTGAGCGTCGAGATCGGGCCGCGCCGCCCGGCCACCGCCGGAGAGCGCGCCGCCGCAGCGTATGTGCACGGGCAGATCCGCGCGCTCGACCCGCACTGGGAGCTAACCAACCAGCCGTTCCGCACGATCCCCGGCTTTCGCTGGCGGATCGCGCCGGTGTCCGCACTGACCGGGTTATCGCTGCTGGCCGGGCTGAAAGGCGGGCGGCAGCGGCGGTGGATCGCCGGGCTGGTGTCGGTCGCGCTGAGCATCCTCAGCCGGGACACGTTCCTGGCGCGCGAACTACCCGGCGAGCGCCCCCTGGCGCGCGGCGAATCGCAAAACGTCATCGTGCGGATTCCGCCCCGTAGAAAGGCACGGCGGCGCGTGGTCTTCGTCGCGCACCTCGATTCGGGCGTGCATCGCGTGACGACCAGCAGCCAAATCGTGTCCCATCTGCCGCGCACGCTCGGCGCGGTGACGCTGCTGGCGCTGGTTGGCGGCGTGCTGACCGCGCTGGCAGGCGGCAACCAACGTTGGCGTGCGCTGCGCACCGGGATCGCCGGGCTGGCGCTGGGCGGCGCTGGGCTCGCCGTGATAGACGAGAGCGGGCCGTCAGTCGCCGGAGCGAACGGTAATGCGTCGGGCGTGGCGGCGCTGCTGGCGGTGGCCCGCGCGCTGCGACACAATCCGCTGGAGAATACCGAAGTCGTCCTGGCGTTCACCGGCAGCGCGACGGCGGTCGGCGCGGGCGCCGACACGCTGGCGGTCGAGTATGGCGAAAGCTGGTCGGATGCGCTGTGGGTGGTAGTGAGCAACGTCGGCGCGGGCGAGCTGTGCTGGGTCACCCGTCACGGCATCAGCCCGTACGCGTATTACCACCCGCATCCCGAAGCGGTGCGCGTCATCGAGCGGGTGGCGGACGTTCGCCCGGACCTCGGCCTGATGGGCAAGCCGATGCTCTCGCTAGACGAAGTCGTCAACCTGCGCGACCGCGATCTGATGGCGGTCGGGCTGATGGCGTACGACCGGGTGACGGGGCACATCCCGAACTGGCGACAGCGCACCGACACGATCCACGAGATCGACCCGCTGACGATCGAGCGCGCCGCGCAGACGCTGTGGACTGCCGCGCAGGTGGTGGATCAGGCGGACTTCTGGCCGCCGCGAGACTGACGCGGCCAAAACGTTGCAAATGACATAGTCCCGGCAGGCACTTGCGCGATTGCCGGGCGATCGGCGAACTGCTAGACTCTGGATACTCTCCCCGCGCGGGAGTAATTCTTGTCCGCCATGTCAGGAGCGATGCCCATGACCGATCCCCATGATGCCAACCGACCCGACTGGCTGGAGGAGTTTGAAAACCTCGCCAACGATCAGCTCGAAGAAGGTTCGGCCTGCGAGCAGGTACATCCCATTATTGCAAAGTGGTACCAGGAACTGATGGCGGGCGATCCGCCTGAGGCGCGCGACTCGGTCTGGCAGGCGCTCCAATGCTTGACGACCGAGGTGCTGAATGATATTCCGCTGTCGCTGGTCGAAGTGCTGTCGTCAGAAGACGTGGACGAGGATCTAGCGGACTGGGTCACCGAGCTTCTGCTCATCGGACGTGCCTTTCAGATCGCGCTGGAAACCGGGCGGCTGGACGACCTGTAAGCCCCCGCGCAAAATTGAATATGCCAAAAGAACGGGCGGACTCGTTGTGAACGGGTCCGCCCGAATTGATTGTGCGAAAGAGCCGGGGAGCGTCAGTCGGAAAGCTGCGGCGGGCGTTCTGGCAGCGGGGGAGCGGCATTCTCCACCGCCGCGAAGGCCAGCAACACCAGCGCAACGAACGCCAGGAACCCGACGCCCGTCCCCAACAGCGTCAGGAAGCGCAGACCGAGCACGATCCCGGCGATGACGAACGGCAGGACGCTCGCGATCCCGGCACAGGCCAGGTAGTGCAACGCCTCAGACACCACGCCGCCGCGCAGGCCCTGCTTTTGCTTCGAGTCCCGCGCCAGCCTGACGCCGATCGCCAGTCCGAACGCGGCCCCGATGAGTACCGCTAGCAGCCAGTCGCTCACAGTCCGCCTCTAGAACAGCGTGTAAATCAGCGGGCCGCCGCCGCTGGACGAGCCGAACACGATCACAATCGCGAAGACGATCAGCGCGATGATCATCGGGATCAGCCACCACATTTTGGCCGCCCAGAGAAAGGCGAACAGCTCGCCGACAATCCCCAGGCGCGTCTTCAAGCCGGACACCTTGCCAGGCTGTTTGCGGGTGCGCTCAGTCATAGTGCTTACCTCTGTCCATCTTTGCCGATCAGATAGGGCCCCAGCACGAGCCAGTCGATCCCGCTGTTGCTGAACGTCCACCAGGCGTTCGCGGGGGTGGTGACGATAGGCTCGCCGCGTAGGTTGAACGAGGTGTTCATCAGGATCGGCACGCCGGTCGCCTGCCCGAAGCGGCGCACCAGCTCATAATAGCGCGGGTTGGTTTCGCGGTCGATGGTTTGCAGGCGGCCGGTGCCGCCTTCGTGCGTCGTCGCCTGGGCCACGTCGAGCTTATCCTCGTGGATCGGGCTGACCGCCAGCATAAAGCGCGGCAGGTACGCATTCTCGACGTTGGGATAGGCGAAATAGGTTGGCGCGTCCTCGCACGTCACGACCGGCGCGAACGGGCGGAACGGCTCGCGGAACTTGATCTTGGTGTTGACGATATCCTTCATCTCGGCGCGGCGCGGATCGGCGAGGATGCTCCGGTTGCCGAGCGCGCGCGGCCCCCACTCGAACCGCCCCTGAAACAGACCGATCACCTTCTGGTCGAGGATTTCGCTCACCACCCGATCGATCAGCCCATCCTCGTCCTCGCTGAAGTCGAGGTAAGGGATGCCTTCGCCGTCGAGGAAGGCGCGGATTTGCGCGGCGGAGAAGTCTTCGCCGTAGTAGGCGTGGGACATCACCATCTTGCGCGGCTTGCCGAGCACGACATGGTACGCCCACAGCGCCGCGCCCAGCGCGCCGCCATCGTCGCCCGCCGCAGGCTGGATGTAGAGGTCCTCGAACGGCGTCTCGGTCAGAATCTTGTAGTTGGCGACGCTGTTCAGCGCCACGCCACCCGCCATGACAAGGTATTTCGCCTCGGTGCGGGCGTGGAGCGCATTCGCCATGTTGATCAGCGCTTCTTCGGTCACAGCCTGGATGCTGGCCGCGACATCCGCGTAATACTGGTTGCGGCGCAGGGCTTCGGTTTCGCCGCTGCGGTGCGGCGCGCTTTTGGCGGTGAAGAAGTCGTCGCTATGGACGCGCGGCTCGCCAAACAGATCCGTGAAGCGCCCATTGAAGCTACGCGTCGCCGAGTGATGGAACGAGAAATAGTCCATGTTCAGCTCAAAGCTGCCGTCATCGTTCAGCGTAATGAGCTGCTTGACCTTATCGACGTAGCGCGGCTCGCCATAGGGCGCCATGCCCATGACCTTATACTCGCCGTTGTTGACGCGGAATCCGAGAAACGCCGTGAACGCCGAGTACAGCAGGCCGAGCGAGTGCGGGAAGCGCTGCTCCCAGAACAGGTCGATCGTGTTCGGGGCGGAGCCGTCCCACGGACCGCGCGCAAACCCCAGCGTGGTCGTCGTCCACTCGCCCACGCCGTCGACGGTCAACACCGCGGCCTCGTCGTAGGGCGAGGCGAAGAAGGCGCTCGCCGCGTGCGACATGTGGTGATCGCAGAAAAGAATCTGCTCCGGCCCGACGCCGGTATGCTGCTGAAGCAGGCTCTTGATCCAGAACTTCTCGCCGACGTAGGCCGTCACCGCTTCGCGCCAGAAGTCCCACGAGCGGGGGAAGGTTCCGAGCGCGGTTTGCAGGATGCGCCCGACCTTCACCATCGGCTTCTCGTAGAAGACGACATAGTCGAGATCGTGGCCGCTGATCCCGCCGCGCTCCAGGCAGAACTGGATCGCATGATGCGGAAAGCCGCTGTCGTGCTTCTTGCGCGAAAAACGCTCTTCCATCGCGGCGGCAATCAGCTCACCATCGCGGAGCAGCACCGCAGCGGAGTCATGGTAAAAGCAGGAAACGCCGAGAATGTCCACAGGTCAGAACTGCTTTCGCGCTTCGTCGAGCGAACTCCCCACCGGCGCGCGATCCAGCCACCGGCGCGGCGAGGTCCGCAGGTGCAGCGGGTCGCTCAGCAAGCGCACTCCCAATGCGAAGGGGACGAAAAGGGTGAAGTAAAACAGGACGGCGAACAGGCGGCCCTGGAAGTCACCAAACACCTCGCCGATGATCTTCCAGCGGTCCCACGCGATGCGGGTTAATTCCCTCACAATAATGTGCCCTCAACCCATCTGAGGCGGGCGCGGAGCATGGCGCCGCCTGCGCGGAATGCGCATTGGATTATAATGTTCGGATGGGTGCTGTCAAGGCAACTGCCGGTCTGTACAGGGCTGCGCGGTGGGCCTTTTCGGCCGCTTGACAGGAGATCGGCGCTGTGCTACAGTACCGGCGACAAGCGTAAATTAACGCATGTTTCATTGATTCATTCTTAAGGCTTTAGCATCTCGCAAGCGTCTGATTTATGCGCCAGATCGGCGCGAGAAGGCCGAAGCAGTCGGCGTTCGGTCAGGAGAGATACGGTGGCAAAGTCACGTAACGAGCAGCTCGTAGAGCGCCTGCGAGACCTGCAGGTTAGCTCGCCTGATATTGAAGCGGCGGCAATCGTCAGCGTCGACGGGTTGAGCATCGCCTCGTCGCTGCCCTCAAACAGCGAGGAAGACCGTGTCTCCGCGATGTCGGCGGCTATGCTCTCGCTCGGTGAGCGGATCGCAACCGAGCTGGGGCGCGGCACGCTGGAGCAGGTCTACGTCAAGGGCGAGCGGGGGTTCGTGATCCTCAGCGCGGTGGGCGAGGAAGCCGTGCTGACGGTCCTGGCGCGCCAGCAGGCGAAGCTTGGCCTGATCTTCCTCGATATGAGCCGCGCCGTCAAAGAGTTGGAGAAGCTCGTTTAGGACGGCACAACCGCCTGAACGGGTGATCGCCGCTTGACGGATTTTTGAATCACCGCAGCCTGCGTCCCTGGCGCGCCTGTTGGCAGCCGGGCGCGTTTATTGATGGCTTAAGACTGGCCGGGGGTCAGCCGTGAGCGAACAACCCCATCTGTTAATCGTTGAAGACGATCCTGACCTGGCCGAAATGCTGTCCGCCTTCTTCCACGTGCAAGGCTACGACACCAGCACTGCGGCCTGGGGTGAGGAAGCGATCCGCCTCTCGCAGAACGCCCCGCCCGACTTGGTGATCCTCGACATCCGCCTGCCCGACATCGACGGCTATGAGGTCTGCCGCCGCCTGCGCGCGCAACGTCGCACACAGGACGTGCCGGTGATCTTCCTGACCGAAAAGCGCGACCGTGTCGATAAGCTGGCCGGGCTAGAGCTGGGCGTGGTCGATTACATCACCAAGCCGTTCGACATTCAAGAGCTTCGCCTGCGGGTCCGCAACACGTTGCGCCGCGCCGCGCAAGCTTCGCAGATCAACCCGGTGACGCATCTGCCGGAAGGAGACGCCGTCGAGGAGCGGATGGTCGCGCTGCTGAACGCGGGCGGCGCGTGGAGCGTGGTACAGGTCGCGGTCGAAGGGCTGGCGACCTTCCGCGCGCGCTATGGCTTTCTGGCGGCAGACGACGTCTTGCGCGCTGTGGCGCTGATGATCAACAATACGCTGCGCGAGCAGAAGCGGGAAGAAGACTTCGCCGGGCATCTGGACGCGCACAGCTTTGTGATCCTGACCGATCCGGCGCACGCCGGGTCGCTCGCCGAGCGCCTGACGCAGCGCCTCAAACAGTCGATCGGCTTCTTCTATCCCCAGAAGGATCGCGATCCAGAGCAGGCGGCTCCCCCCGCCCCGGCGCTCCAACTGTATGTGGGCCGGCTGGATGGCAGCGCCGGTCCCTTTGCCGACCGGGCGGCGCTGCGCGACGCGCTTCAGGCACGGCTCGCGCTGGCCGCGGAGTAATGAAGCAGGCGTTTCGTGACGGGAGAGCGTGTCCTTTTTGTTGAAGATGCGGGTGAAGTCCGCAGCTTTCTGGCCGAGGTATTGACGGCAGCCGGGTATGACGTGCTGACGGCAGCGCACGGCGAGGAAGGCTTTGTCCTGGCTCGCGATCTGCGCCCGGACCTGATCATCACCGATTACATGATGCCAGGCATGACCGGCCTGGAAATGCTCGCCGCGCTGCGCCGCGAAGGGCTGCATCCCCCGTTCATCCTGATCACAGCCGAGGGGTCCGAAGAGCTGGCGGTCGAGGCGCTGCGCCTGGGTGTCAACGACTATCTGATCAAGCCGTTCGAGCCGGAAGACCTGCTTGAGGCTGCCGCGCGCGTCCTGCGCGATCACTGGACGCGCCAGATCACCGCCCATATTCCCGAGCAGCTTCTCGCGGCGAATCGCCAGCTTGAGCAGCGCCTGCGCGACCTCGACACCCTGATGCAGCTTGGGCAACGCGTTTCCTCGACGCTCGACCTGCAACCGGTGCTCGATCACGTCGTGCAGGCGGCGAAGACGATCACCCAGGCGGAAAGCGCCGTTCTGCTGCTGACGCGCAACTCGTCGAAGGACCTGTACCTCTACGCCGCGACCGAATCGCTGGCGAACCGGGAAGAGGCGCGGCGGATCCTGGTGTCCGACAGTGCCGCCGGTGAGGTGGTGCGCCGGGGGACGCCGCTGGTGCTGACCGACGTGCGCGCGCAGGGTCGAGCGACCGATTACTTCTTCCGCGACCTGGCGTACGTCCCGCTGCTGGTTCAGGGACGACCGATTGGCGTGCTGGGCGTCGTCAACCAGCAGAAAAGCACCGGCTTCGAGCGCGGGACGCTCCAATTGCTGAGCGTGCTGAGCGACTTCGCGGCGATCGCGATCACCAACGCGCAGTCGTACGCGACGGCCATCCACGAACGGGATACGCTCGACGCCGTCCTGCGCGACACCGAAGACGCGATCATCGTCCTCGACACGTCCGGGCGCGTGCTATTGTGCAACGACGCCGCGTGCGCGACGTTCGGCCTGGACTGCACCACGGTGCGCGGGCAACGCCTTGACGCGGTGACCGATCACGAGGGCCTGCTGGAACTGTTCGCCAACGAAGGGCGCCCCGGTCACCCCCGGACGACGGAGCTCAGCGTCGGAGATGGCACGCGCACGCTCAACGCGCACATGACGACCGTCAAGGGCGTGGGCAAGATCGCCGTGATGCAGGACATCACACACCTCAAAGAGCTGGACCGCATTAAGAGCGAGTTCGTGACGACCGTCTCGCACGACCTGCGCTCGCCACTGACTGCGATCCTCGGCTATCTGGAACTGCTGCGCCGCGCGGGTCCGATGAACGAGCGGCAGGAAGATTTCGCGATGCGCATCGTGAACAGCGTGCAGTCGATCACGACGCTGATCACTGACCTGCTGGAGCTCGGCAAGATTGAGGCGGGCCTCGATCTGGAGCGCGAAGTGACTCCGCTGGGGCCGATCATCGAGAACGTCGTCAGCGAGCGGCAGGTCGAATGGCAGGCGAAGCAGCAGACGTTGCAGATCGACGCGCCCGCCGACATGCCGCCGGTGCTGGGTCACCCCTTGCGCTTGCGGCAACTGGTCGCGAACTTGGTGGAGAACGCAATCAAGTACACGCCGCCGGGTGGTGAGATCGGCGTGTCGCTCGAAACGAAGGGGGATTTCCTGGTGCTGCGCGTCCGAGACACCGGGATCGGCATCCCCAAGAAGGACCAGCCGTACATCTTCGACAAGTTTTTCCGCACCGACCAGGCGATCGATCAGTTCAAGGGGACCGGCCTCGGCCTCTCGATCGTCAAGCGCATCGTCGAGCAGCACCAGGGGCGCATCTGGGTCGATAGCGAGCCGGGGCACGGCAGCGTGTTTACCGTTATGCTGCCGAGCCAGCCGAATAATCGGTGAGCGGTCAGCAATTAGCGGTTAGCGATTAGCTGAAGGCGGCGCTTGTAGGGGCCGGGCAAGCTCGGCTCTTGACTTTGCACGCCTGCTATTCTTCTATCAACGGGCACAGCAAGCTGCGCCCCTACGCAGACCGCCGGATTTCTGGCTGCGAAGCGCATAATGCCAGAAAAAAACGAGGGCAGCCGTGAGTGGCTGCCCTCGCTCATTCTACAGAACTGCTCAGAAACTACTGCGCCTGGAAGCTGGCCTGGATCTCGTTGGCCGTGGCGGTCAGTTCCTGGAGCGCGCTGAGGACGTCGCCGCCGCTGCTCAGCAGGTTGTCGAAGGTCGCTTCGGCCTCGTCGCGGACCACGTCGTAGCTGGCGATCTGCGGCTCAACCGCGCCTTCACCCTGAAGCAGATTCCACGCCTGCTCGTACTGCGGCAGGTCGGCGAACAGCGCGTCCATGCCTTCCTGGGCCGAGTAGCGCACCGGGAAGTACTGGCTGGCTTCCGCCCAGGCCGCCTGCTGCTCCGGCTCGGTGAACCAGCGAACGAACAGCCACGCCGCAAGCTGCTGCTCGGGGGTGGTCTTCGGGATGCTGACGCTGGCGCCGTAGACATTCACCACCGGCACGTCGGTGTAAGGCAGCGCCGTCACGCCCCACTCGAAGGGGGTCTCGAACGCGTCTTCGATGCCCTGCGCAACGAAGGGCAGGCCCGAGGTCGAGCCCATGAAGAACAGCGCCTTGCCAGCGGTGAAGTTGTTCTGATCACCATACTGCTCGGCTACCAGGGTCGCGCAACCGTCGTTGTAGAGATCAACCATGAACTGGATGTAGTCCACAGTCGCCTGGCCGGTGTAGTCGTACTGGCCGTCGGCGTAGATATTGCCGCCATTGGCGAACGTCCCGGCCGCGATATTCGAGGCGTCGGTACGAACGGTGTAACCGATCGCGTCGTCGCCGTCATAGCCGCTCCAGCCCTGCTCGGTGAAGGCGCAGGCCATCTCGCGGAACTCTTCCCAGGTGGTCGGCGGGCCGTCGTAGCCGAGTTCTTCAAGAGCGGTCTGGTTGTAGTACAGGCCTTCCAGCGAGCGGTTCGGCGGGAAGCCAATGCGAATCCCGTCTTCGGAAACGTCCTGCTGGAAGAAGCTGGGGACGAAGTCTGCGATTTCGGCTTCGTTCAGGCCCCAAGTCGGGTCAAGCACATAGTCGTCCAGGTTATCAACCAGCCCGCCCGCCTGATGATAGGCCAGCGCCTGATTCTGGTAGGCCACGACCAGGCTCGGAACGTCGCCAGTGGGGATGCCCGCGATCATCTTGGTGTAGATGTCGCCATAGCCACCCTGGTTCGACCCTTCAACGGTGATGCCCCACGGGTTGTTCTCGTTGAACTCTGCGATCAACCCGTTCAGGAATTCCTCGCGCGTGCCGCTGTGCTGATGCCACCAGGTAACCGTCTGGCCCCTGGGATCAACCCCCGCCAGCGGGCCTTCGGTGGCCGGTTCGACGGGCAGATCGAACGTGCTAACAAACCCCATGCCATCCTGCGCGCCAGCCGGTACCAGCGGCAGGGCAAGTGCTGCAACGAGCACCAGCGTGGCGAGAATACCCAATCTACGCATTGCTTTCGTCCTCCTTAAACGGCTCTCACAACTGGGTCCGGGATGCGCCCGGCTTGATACGCGAACATTCTCTCAAACGGACGATATGGCTGCGGTAACAGACGGTTAAATCTCTTTACCGCCCCTCAAAAGAAGTTTAACAGAAAGCACCCTCCTGCGGCGTATAAGTATCGTTTCAAAATCCGCTCGTAAGTGTATATCGACTTGGTTCATCCTGCTAGTGATTCGCGGCGCGAACAGGCGAAGTTCCTACGTGAATCTGATAGCTTTGGCAGGCAGCAAGATGTAAACTATAGGCAAACATAAGAGAAGGAAAAGCCCCGCGCGGCTCCCTCAGCGCGATGTGCAGATTTGACTATACTATGCGTCTCAGGCGCCGAGCGGTGTCTGAGGCGCCAGCCTGCTGACCGCCCACGCCCCTGGATGACTGCAGGGCGATCCGCCGGTGGAGCAAGAGGCTCCCGCTAGGCGATGCGCAGCGCGGGCACGCAACACGAAAACCAGAGAGACAGGCGTACTGGTAGTAAAGGACCCAACGATCATGATGCGATTCGACCGTTTCACGGAGCGCGCGCAGGATGCGGCCGTTCGTGCCTATGAAATCCTGCAGCGCTACGGACACAATCAGGTAGACACCGAACACATGCTGCTCGCCTTGCTGGAGCAGCCCGACGGCGTGATCCCGCAGATTCTCGACAAGATGGGCGTGGATCAGAACGCGATCCGCGAGCGTCTGGACGAGGTGCTGCGCGCCAGCCCGAAGGCCGCGATCTATGGCGGCGGTGCGGGGCAGGTGTTCATCACGCCGCGCGTCAAGCGCGTGGTGGACGTCGCCAACGAAGAGGCGAACCAGCTCAAGGACGATTACATCAGCACGGAGCATCTGTTCCTCGCGATCCTGACCGAGCGGCGGACTGCCGTCGCGCGCATCCTGGCGGACGCCGGGATCACTAAGGACCGCGTGCTGGACGTCGTCAAGGACATTCGCGGCGGCCAGCGCGTCACCGACCCGCAGGCCGAGACGCGTTACCGCACGCTCGAAAAGTACAGCCGCGACCTGACCCAGATGGCGCGCGAAGGCAAACTCGATCCGGTGATCGGCCGTGACGAAGAGATCCTGCGCGTGATCCAGATCCTCAGCCGCCGCACAAAGAACAACCCCGTGCTGATCGGCGAGGCGGGCGTCGGCAAGACGGCCATCGTAGAGGGGCTGGCGCAGAAGATCGCGTCGAACGATGTGCCCGAAATCCTGATGGGCAAGCGTGTCGTCAGCCTCGACCTCGGCGGCATGATCGCCGGCAGCCGCTTCCGTGGCGAGTTCGAGGAGCGTCTGAAGGCCGCCATCGAAGAGATCCAGCGTTCTGAGGGCGAGATCATCCTGTTCATCGATGAGCTGCACCAGGTCGTCGGGGCGGGCGCTGCGTCCGGCGCGCTGGACGCCAGCAACATGATGAAGCCTGCGCTGGCTCGCGGCGAGCTGAACTGTATCGGCGCAACCACGCTGGACGAGTATCGCCAGTACATCGAGAAGGACTCCGCGCTGGATCGCCGTTTCGCGCCGGTGTTCGTTGATGAGCCGACCGTCGAAGAGACGATCGAGATGCTGCACGGCCTGCGCCACCGCTACGAGGCGCACCACAAGGTCGAGTACTCGGATGCGGCGCTGGTCGCTGCTGCACGGCTGAGCCATCGCTACGTCACCGACCGCAAGCTGCCGGACAAGGCGATCGACCTGATGGACGAGGCCGCGTCGAAGCTCCGCGTCGCCCTTTACTCGATGACTGACGAGTTAAAGGAGATGAAGAAGGAGCTGGATCGGCTGGCGGCAGAGGAAGAAGAAGCCAGCCTGAGCCGCGACTACGAGCGCGCCGCCGTGCTGAAGTCGCGTCGGCTTCAGCTTGAGCAGGACTACGAGGACGAGCGCGAGCGCTGGAAGCGCGAGCACACGCTCGACGAAATCGTCGACGAGAACGACATTGCGGAAGTTGTCGCGCAGTGGACGGGCATCCCGGTCAACCAGATGCTCGAAACCGAGGCGCAGAAGCTGCTCCGCATGGAAGAAGTGCTGCACCAGCGCATCATCGGGCAGGAAAACGCCGTCAGCGCGATTGCCGACGCGATCCGCCGCGCCCGCAGCGGTCTGAAGGACCCGAAGCGCCCGATCGGCTCGTTCATCTTCCTCGGCAGCAGTGGCGTCGGCAAGACCGAGCTGGCGAAGGCGCTGGCGGAGTTCATGTTTGACGACGAAGATGCGCTGCTGCGGATCGACATGAGCGAGTATCGCGAGCAGCACACCGTCAGCCGCCTGTTCGGCGCGCCGCCCGGCTACGTCGGGTATGAGGAAGGCGGCCAGCTCACCGAAGCCGTGCGCCGTCGCCCGTATCGCGTCATTCTGTTTGACGAGATCGAGAAGGCGCACCCCGAGGTGTGGAACGCGCTGATGCAGATCCTCGAAGATGGGCGCATGACCGACGGTCAGGGGCGGACGGTGGACTTCCGCAATTCGGTCATCATCATGACCAGCAACCTCGGCACGCAGTTCGCCCGCAAGGGTGGCGCGCTGGGGTTCGTACCGGATGGCGATCCGCAGCTTGTGGCTGACCACAAGGCGATCGAAGAGGCGATGCGCAAGACGTTCCGGCCGGAGTTCCTGAACCGGATCGATGAGATCATCATCTTCGAGCCGCTGACGATCGAGCACGTGACGCAGATCGTGGACCTGCAGATGAAGGAAATCGCCAACCGTCTGGCGGAGCAGGAGCTCTACGTCTCCCTGACCGACGACGCGCGCCACAAGCTGGCCGAGCTCGGCTACGATCCGGAGTTCGGCGCGCGGCCGCTGCGCCGGGTGCTCCAGCGCTACGTGGAAAGCCCGCTCAGCGTCCAGTTGCTAAAGGGCGAGTACAAGCGCGGCGACATGGTGCAGGTCTTCGTCAACGACGAGGGCGAGATCGACTTCCAGTTGATCGAGGGCGAGCCGCTGCCTCGCTCAGTCCAGGCGGACGTGCCTGCCGACGCAGAGTAACGCGAGCGCACAGAACGAACACACCAATCCCGTGGGCGACCCGGTCGCTCGCGGGATTTTGTTTTTCAGCGGTTAGCAGTTAGCGATTAGCGGTTAGCGAAAAGCAAAACATCGCACGCGCCTCGTAGGGGCCGAGATTGCTTAGCCGCCAACATCCGGTTACGGAAATACTAGATGGGCGACGCTTGCCGTACCCACCATCCTTCCCTCACAAGGAGGGAAGGAAAAAAGCCGTGCGAGCGACCGGCTCCCCTTCCCTCGTTCTGGGGTAGGGGCAGGGGACGGGGGATGGGGGCGTGAGGAAAAACAGCGGGCGGAGCAAGCTCCGCCCCTACAGGATCGCTTTTTAGCTCTTGGCTAACCGCTAACTGCTAACCGCTAATCGCTACACAACGCCGCATCCTGCCGCACGACGACATACCCTTGGATCATCTCGCTGATCAGGTCGCCGCCGATGGTCGCCGTCACGTTGATGTAGATCGTATGCACGCCGGGCGCGAGGTTCGTGGTGTCCGCAAAGACGGTGACCGTCTCCCCGCTAGTCACTTCGGGCGGGTAGACCTCGACCGCCGGGCCGATCGGGGACATTGGTGTCTCGATCGTCGCGCGGAAGCTGCCCGGATAGCCGGAATTCACCACGGCAAATTCGCCTACCTGGACCGAGCCAGGGCACGCGACGCTTGCCTCGGCGGTCATTTGCTCGGCGTAGAGCGTCAGGCGCGGTTGGTAGTCGGTAACGCGGCGCGGCATGGAAGCGACCCGCTCGAAGACCGGCAGCGGCGACCCGTCGCTGCGCAGCAGACTGAACCAGCGCATATGGCTGCACACCGGCTGGACGTCGTGCGGAAAAAGCGACCAGTTCAGGTTCCACAGGAACATCGGTCCGGCCCAAGGCCAGTGACGGTCCGCCCAGTCGAAGGCGCGGACGGTGTAATCCGCTTGCGTCTGGCCGGAGACGCGCAGCCACGCAAACCCGGCGAAGTTCGGGTCGTTGTCCGCGCAGTTAACGCCATCCTCGGCCGGGTCGCGCAGCCAGCCGAACTCGGTCATCCAGATCTGCTTGTCGTAGATGCCGCGCTCCTCGAACAGTTCGCGGATCAGCTCCACACGCCGGAAGGTCAGGGTATCCTCGCTCGGCTCGGCTTCGGGCGGCTGGTTGTAGCCGTAGGGGTGATAGCCGAACGCGTCGAACCACTGCGCCGCGCCGTTGTCGAGCATTTCCTCGGCGAATTCGAGATCGCTGATCGCGCCGCGATCCCGCGTGGTGAGCGTCGGCGCCAGCCCGCCCGACACGACGATAATCGACGGATCGGCCGCCTTGATCGCGTTGTAGGCAACGCGCAGCATCTGCGTGTATTCCCAGGCGTTCGGGCCGTGCGGCCACTCCATCGCGAGGTTCGGCTCGTTGTGGACCTCGATCGCGTCCACGCCCGCGGCCGCCGCCGACGCGGCGCGTTGCCGCACGCTGGCGCGGAACGATTCCCAGTTTTCGGGCCACGGCAGGTCCATCCGCAGCAGGATGCGCTTGCCAGGGAACAACGCCGCCTGCCCTTCCTCGTAAATCTTCACCCAATCGACGCGCAGTTGATCGACCAGCGCAAGGTTGACGTTGGTGTGCGGCGCGACGTGGACGCCGTAGGCGAGGTGTGGCGGCGGCAGCGGCTCGCGGGTTTGCGCGTAAGTGGCGGGAGCGGAAAGCAGGTGCGCACTTGCCAGCGCAACCACCAGCAGCGCAAGGAAAACCAGTCTGGAGAATGAACGTCGCATAGCTTTCATAATGGCTCTGATTATAGACGACTCCGCAACGCAGGACAGTCGCCCAATGGTCCGCGTGTGGGGCCAGGGTGTTAGAATGGAGGCATCTGGCAATGTGAGCATGGAGTTACCTGCCATGAAACCGTACATCACCCTGATCACGCTGGGCGTGGACGATCTGGAGCGCTCGCTCGCGTTCTATCGCGACGGGCTGGGCCTGCCGACCGAGGGGATCGTCGGGCAGGAATCGGAGCACGGCGGCGTTGCGTTCTTCACGCTGCACGGCGGCCTCAGGCTGGCGCTGTGGTCGCGATCGAGCATCGCGTGGGACGCAGGCGTCACGCAGTCCCCGCCCAGCCCGACCGAGTTCACCCTGGCGCACAACGTCGGCAGCCGGGAAGAAGTGGACGAGGTGCTCGAACAGGCGCGCCGCGCTGGAGCCGCGATCCTCAAGCCCGGCTCGGAGACGTTCTGGGGCGGCTACTCGGGTTACTTTCAAGACCCGGACGGCCACCTGTGGGAAGTGGCGTGGAACCCGGCGTGGGAGAGCGTCGAGTAAGCGCATGGCAGGGCGGTTGCCCCGCCAAAGCGGTCGCGTTATAGTGTTCGAACATTTACTCGCGACGCGCGGAGATCCGTGGTTATGAACATTATCGTTGTGCTGCCCACGTACAACGAAGCAGAAAACGTGGAAAATATGGTTGAAGCGCTTATGGCGCTGCCGCTCGACGATCATCTGTCGGTGCTGATCGCGGACGACAACTCGCCGGACGGCACCGGCCAGATTGCGGACCGTCTGGCGCAGGAGCGGCCGGATCGCGTCTCCGTGTTGCACCGCCCGGGCAAACAGGGCCTCGGCCGCGCATACATTCACGGCTTCACCGAGGCGCTGGCGCGCGGGGCGGACGCGATCCTGCAAATGGACTGCGACTTCTCCCACTCGCCCAGCTACATCCCGCAGATGATCGAAACGCTGAGAACCCGCGAGTGCGACATCGTGATCGGCTCGCGCTATATCAAGGGCGGGCGGCTGGACGAAACGTGGGGGATCGGGCGCAAGCTGCTGAGCTGGTGGGCGAACAGCGTCTATGTGCGGCTGATCCTGCACACCAAAGCCAGCGACGCAACAGGCGGCTTCCGGCTGTGGCGGCGCGAGGTGCTTGAGACAATGGACTTCGACCGCATCCGCGCGAACGGCTACGTTTTCCAGGTCGAAACGATCTACGTGGCGGAAAAGCTCGGCTTCAAGGTGTGCGAGATCCCGATCTATTTCGCGGACCGCACAGCGGGCACGTCGAAGATGAGCTTTCGCATCCAGTCGGAAGCAGCGCTGCGCGTGTGGCAGGTTTGGCTACGGCACCGGCATCTGACTCCCGCCGACCGGCGACCCTTGCCGGACCGGGCTAAGGCCACCCTGTAACCCGCTCTCACGGCGGTTACCCGATGCGCAAAATCACACCTGATCTGCTTCTGCTGGCAGGGCTGTTGATCCTGCCGCTGATCCTGTTTGCCCCGGTCACCCTCGGCGGCAAGACGCTGATCCCCGCCGACAACCTCTACCAGTACGAGCCGTGGCTTAGCGCGCGCGAAGCGGTCGGCGTGCCGGAGATCCCGCACAACGCCCTGCTGTCGGACCTCGTGCTGCAAAACTTCCAGTGGAAGACGTTTATCCGCGACAGCATCCGGCAGGGGACGATCCCGCTGTGGCAGACCGAGCAGTTCGCCGGGACGCCCTTCCTCGCCGCCGGGCAGCACGCGGCACTCTACCCGTTCAGCGTGCTATTCCTGATCCTGCCGCTGCCCGCCGCATACGGCTGGTTTACCGTCAGCCAGCTCTGGCTTGCCGGGGCGCTGATGTATCTCTTTGCGCGGGGGATCGGGCGCAGCCGCATCGCGGCGTTGGTGGCGGGCGTGGCGTACCAGCTCAGCGCGTTCTTCGTGGTGAGCGCCGTCTTCCCGATGATGATCGCGGGCGCGGCGTGGCTCCCGCTGCTGTTGCTGATGATCGAGTTCGTGATCCGCCAGCGGCCGCTGCGCGCCGGACGACCGGCATCCGTCCCGTGGATCGCGATCGGCGCGCTGGCGCTGATGATGAACATCTTCGCCGGGCACGTCGAGATCACGTACTACACGCTGATCGTCATGGCCTATTACGCCGCCGCTCGCCTGATCGCGCAGTGGTGGCGGGCGCGGGACTGGCGCTTCACGCTGCGGCGCGGCGCGTACCTGCTGGCGATGGTCGCGCTCGGATTGGGGCTGGGCGCGGCGCAGTTCATCCCGCTCTACGAGCTGGGCACGCGCAACTTCCGCGAGGACGCCGCCGACTTTAGCACCGTCCAGAGCTACGCCCTGCCCGCACGGCACGTGCTGAAGTTCCTGATGCCGGATGCGTTCGGCAACCCCGCCGATCACACCATCCGCAACGTGTTCACCGGAGAGCGCGAGCCGCTTGACTGGACGCACGACGACGGCGCCCGCGTGACGGATACGGCGTTCGGCATCAAAAACTACGTCGAGGGCGGCGTCTACCTCGGCATCCTGACGATGGCGCTGGCCGCGATCGGGCTGTTCGCGCCCCGCCGCGACGAGCAAGACACGCCCCCCTATCGCGCGATCCTCGGGCTGCTGGCGCTCGTCGCGCTGACGTTCGCCTTCGGCCTGCCCACTTACGCCGTGCTGTACTACGCCTTCCCGAACATCAACCAGCTTCACACGCCCTTCCGCTGGGTGTGGCCGGTGACCTTCTGCGTGGCGGCGCTGGCGGCGTTCGGCGTGGATGCGCTTGCGCAGGCGCGGCGCGCGCGCTGGACGGTGTGGGTCGGTGGGGCGCTGGCGGCAGTTGGAGCCGCGATTCTCGGCGGGTTGCTGGTCAGCCGCGTGGCATACGACACCTTCGCGCCGCTGATCGAGCGCGTGTTCACGGGGCTGGCGGGCGCGTCGAGCGCCTTCCCCGACGCGCGTACCTTCTACAGCTACCAGTTCTGGAATGCGCTGGCGCTCGGCGTCTTCACGCTGGCGGCGGGCGGCGTGATTTTGCTCAGCCGGTCGGGCGTGCGCCTGCCCCGGCGAGTGGGCGGGGGTCCATTGTGGGGCGGGCTGGCCGCGCTGGTGATCGCCGCCGATCTGCTGATCGCGGGCTGGGGCTTCAACCCGGCCGCCGATCCCGCGTGGCTGGACTATACGCCCGCGTCGGTCCAGTGGCTGCGCGACCGCATGGCCGAGGATGGGCCGTTCCGCTATACGACGCTTGATCAGGGGCAGCGGCCGCTCCACGCCAACAGCACGTGGCGCTATAGCCTGCACGACGTACGCGGCTACGACAGCATGATCCCGCGCCAGTACACCGAGTACATGGGGCTGATCGCGCCGCAGGGCGGGCTGCTGCACAACCGGGTCGATCCCATCGGGGCGGACAACGCGGGGGCGCTCGCCTCGCCGCTGCTGGACCTGCTCAACGTGCGCTATGTCGTCAGCGACGGGCCGATCGAGGATGCCGAAGCGCTCGGCTACACAGAAGTCTACGCCGACGAAGCGGTGACGATTTACGAAAACGCCGACGCTCTGCCCCGCGCGTACACGCTGCCCTACTACGATCTGACGCAGGAAGTGTGCGGCGCCGTGCCGGACTCGTTCGCCACTATCGTCACCAGCGCGGAGTTTGAGGCCGATCCGCGCCGTGTGGTGATCGAGGGCTTCCCCAACGCAGAGACTTGCGAAATCGCCTACGACTGGCCCACGCCCGAACACGAAGCCGATCCGCAACCCGCCGCGATCACGTCCTACGGCGCGATCGAGGTGATGGTGGATGCCGAGGTCGCGCAGGAGTCGTGGCTGGTGATGGCGGACAGCTACTATCCGGGCTGGCGCGCGTTCGTCCGGCCGCAGGGCGCGGGCGAGGATGCCGAAGACGCGCTCGACGTGCATCTGGTCAACGGGAACTTTCGCGGCGTGCGGCTGGAGCCGGGCGAGTGGACAGTGCGCTTCCGCTTCAGCCCGCCGAGCTTCCAGATCGGCGCGTTCGCCTCGTTCCTGAGCGGGATGCTGGTCATCTTCCTGCTGATGCTGTGGGGCTGGCGGCAGGTCTATCGCGCCGACTACGAGGCAGATAGCGCGCGGCGGATCGCCAAAAACAGCCTCGCGCCGATCATCCTGAACCTGTTCAACAGAGGGATCGACTTCGCGTTCGCGTTCATCATGCTCCGCATCCTGGGGCCGAAGGACGCGGGCATTTACTACTACGCGATCGTCGTCTTCGGCTGGTTCGACATCCTCACCAACTTCGGGCTGAACACGCTGCTCACGCGCGAGGTAGCGCGCGACCGAGACGCCGCTGGGCGCTACCTATTCAACAGCACGGTGCTGCGGCTGGCGCTGACCGTGATCGGCGTGCCGCTGCTGGTCGGCTTCCTGCTGATCCGCCAGAACACCGTCACGCCGGAGTTGGAGCCGCAGGCGATCCTGGCGATCGGGCTGCTGTACGTCGCGCTGCTACCGGGCACGATCAGCACCGGCCTGACCGCGCTGTTCTACGCCTTCGAGCGCGCCGAGTATCCGGCGGTGATCACGACCGTCAGCACGATCGTCAAGGTGACGCTAGGGCTGGCGACGCTGCTGCTCGGCTGGGGCGTGCCAGGGCTGGCGGGCGGCGCGATCGCGACGAATATCGTGACGCTCGGCGTGTTGACGTGGCTGGCGCGGCCGCTGATCGGGCGTTTCATGCAGCCGCTTGACGCCCGGCTGATGCGGCACATGCTCGGCGAGAGCTGGCCGCTGATGATCAATCACCTGCTGGCAACGATCTTCTTCAAGATCGACGTCGTGCTGATGGAAGCGATCAACGGAAACGTCGTCGTCGGGCAATACTCTACCGCGTACAAGTGGCTTGACGCGCTGAACATCATCCCGGCGTACCTCACGATGGCGCTGCTGCCGGTCATGGCGCGGCAGGCGCACGACGACCGGCCCGGCCTGCGGCGGAATGTCACGCTCGCGGTCAAGCTGCTGGTGATGATCGCGCTGCCCGTCGCGGTAGCGACCACCTTCCTGGCGGAGCCACTGATCCGGCTGCTCGGCGGCGCGGAGTACCTGCCTGCGGGCGGCGTCGCGCTGCAGATCATGATCTGGAGCATCCCGATCGGGTGGATTAACAGCGTCACGAACTATGTGATCGTCGCGCTGGACCGGCAGCGCACGCTGACGCTGGCGTTTATCATCGGCGTGGCATTCAATCTGAGCGCGAACCTGATTTTCCTGCCCGCCTACAGCTATCGCGCCGCCGCCGTGATCACGATCCTCTCCGAACTGACGCTGCTGATCGCGTTCACGTGGATCATCCGCCAGGAGCTTGGCGAGATGGGCTGGCAACGGACCCTGTGGCGCCCGGCGGTCGCCGCGCTGGTGATGGGCGCCGCGCTCGTGCTGCTGTGGCCGGTCGCGCCGCTGGCCGGGCTGGTAATCGCGCCACTGGTGTACGGTGTTGCCCTGCTGGCGCTGCGCCCGTTCCCGCCCGAAGAACTGGCGCGGATCGCGCCGCTACTGCCCGGTCGCCTGCGGCGGTGGGCGGGGAGAGCAGCGGTTAGCGATTAGCGGTTAGCAGTTAGCGGTTAGCCAAGAGCTAAAAAGCAAAGAACAGCCAGGAGCAACAAAGGGACATCTATTCTGTAGGGTGCGGAGCTTGCTCCGCCCGCTGCTTTTCCTCACGCCCCTACGCCCTCCATCCTTCCCCACAAGGAGGGAAGGAAAAAGCACGCGAGCAACCGGCTCCCCTTCCCTCGTTCTGGGGTAGGGGCAGGGAGATGGGGACATAACGCGCGGCCACAAGCTCCCCCTACACGGCGTGTGCAATGTTTCGTTTTTCGCTAACCTCTAATCGCTAACAGCTAACCGCTAACAAAAAACAAATCCGGCGCTGGGCCGGATCTGCTTGCCTCGGTGGTCGTGCTGTAATTTCTTAACCTCTCACCCGCTGTGCTCGTAAAACGATCTTGGTAAGTTTTGTCGGGTGGCGTGGCGGGGCTAGTCGGCGTGGGTGTTTTCGCCGACATTCTCGCGCGGGAGCATGACGATTTTTAGCTCGCGTTCCTCGATCAGACGGCGGATGATCGGATTGCTGTTGACGGGCACCACCATCGTCCGGTCGCCCTTCGTCAGCTCAAAGTGATAGATGTCCACACGACGCACGCCAGCGTGCCAGTGCTCTTCCAGCCCGATCACTGGACTGAGCTCCCAGCCATCGGCCAGAAACTGGAGCAGCACATCCGCCGGAGCATACGCCTGCGACGTCGGGGACCAGTGTCGTCGAGTATCCGTGGTTCGCAGTTCCATTTCCAAGAAGCTTGACGTCCTTTCTGGCATTGCGTCTACCCTCCCTACCAGTCGTGCATGGCTCATTCCAATACAGGTCACGCACCGTTGCTACCAGTAAAACCACATCCCAGGGGCAAAAAACACTTTTGACGGTAAAGACGAAAAAAGCGCTTCCTGATTCCTGCGCCGGGGGCTGCCAGCCGAGGCATGCTTGACCGCCTCTGGCGCGCAGGCTAGAATACGCCCTAACTGCTTTCAAATAATAGTATACACTGAAAAGGTGGCGCCGTGGCAACGCTTATTCAAATCGCCGATATCGCCCAGCACGTCGGGCAGGACGTGACCGTTCGCGGATGGCTCTACAACCGGACGGACAAGGGACGCTTGCAGTTTCTATTGGTGCGCGACGGGACCGGGATCGCCCAGTGCGTCGCGTTTAAGAAAGAGCTAGACCCCGCCACCTTTGAAACGATCGCCAATCTGACGCAGGAATCGTCGATTGTGGTGACTGGCACCGTCCGCGCAGACGACCGCGCGCCCGGCACGCCGGGCGGTTTTGAGATCGGCGTCAGCAACCTCGAGCTGATCCAGCAGGCTGAGGAATACCCGATCCAGCCGAAGGAACACGGCATCGAGTTCCTGATGGATCACCGCCATCTGTGGGTGCGGTCGCTGCGCCAGTGGGCTATCCTGCGCATCCGCGCCACGATCATCAACACGATCCGCAACTGGCTGGACGATCATGGCTATCTGCTGGTGGACACGCCCATCCTGACGCCCGCCGCCGGTGAGAACACCACCACGCTATTCGAGATCGACTATTTCGGGGAACCCGCGTATCTGGCGCAGACCGGCCAGCTTTACAACGAGGCGAACATCGGCTCGTTCGGCAAGGTCTACTGCTTCGGGCCGACCTTCCGCGCCGAAAAGTCGAAGACGCGCCGCCATCTGATGGAGTTCTGGATGGTCGAGCCGGAGATGGCGTTCTTCTCGCTTGAAGACCTGATGGCGATGGAAGAGGAGTTCGTCACCGCGATCGTGCAGACGGTGCTGAGCAAGCACCGCGCCGAGCTGGAGATTCTGGAGCGCGACCTCTCTCGCCTGGAAAACATCAAGCCGCCCTTCCCGCGTATCAGCTACGACGAGGCGATCGAGCGCCTGCAAGCGATCGCCGCCGAAACCGAAGACCCCGAGCGCAAGGCGGATCTGGCGATCACCTGGGGCGACGACTTCGGCTCACCACACGAAACCGCGATCGCCGAGATGTTCGACCGTCCGGTGTTCGTCTACCACTACCCGACCGCGGCCAAAGCGTTCTACATGCAGCCGGTCGACGGGCGGCCCGAGGTCTGCCGCAGCGTGGACCTGCTGGCGCCGGAAGGCTATGGTGAGATCACCGGCGGCAGCGAGCGCATCTGGGACGCCGCCCTGCTGGAGCAGCGCATCAACGAGATCGGGATCAACCCGGAGAACTACGCGTGGTATCTGGCGCTGCGCCGTTATGGCAGCGTGCCGCACGCCGGTTTTGGCCTGGGCATCGAGCGCACGGTCGCCTGGATCTGCGGGCTGCCGCACATCCGCGAGACGATCCCGTACCCGCGCATGCTCAACCGGCTCTATCCGTAACGTGCCAGACCGCGCCTATGCCCGCGATGACCATCCACGACCAGCGGCGTCTGGTCCGCCAACTGATCGACGACGCCAGCCCGACCGACGCGCCCACGGCCTATTACGCCCTGTTCCACCCTGCCGAGCGCTCGACGCTGGTCACGCGCACCGATGAGGCGGGGCGGGCGCTCGGGTTCGCGGGGCGCTTTCGCACCGGGCTGGACCTGTTCCGCCCGCTGGTGACGCTTTCGTGCCAGGGCGCGAGCGTCGCCGCCGATCTGCTGGCCGAGATTTTGCAGCCCGGCCACCCGTACATCCTGTTCGCCAATCTGAGCCAGCTTCCCCTAGTCGGCGGGAGCGTGCGCATTTTGCAGGAGCAGGTGTTGCACATCTACCGGCTCGACGTAGCGCGCTTCCAGCCAGAGATCAACGTTCTGGTGCGGTGCACGGAAAACGGCGGCGGCCATCCGCGCTGCCGGATCGAGTCGGGCGGATACCAGGCGGTCGCGGGGTTGAACTGGCAAAGCCCCGGCTTCGCGGAAATCTACGTCCACACCGACCCTGAGGTGCGCCAGCGCGGATGGGGGCGCAGCGTCGTGGCGGCGATCAGCGAAAAGGTCGTGCGCGGCGGGCGCATCCCGCTCTACCTGGTCGAGCACGACAACGACCCGTCGCGGCGGCTGGCAGAAAGCCTGGGCTACGTCGATACGGGCGCGCGGCAGGTCTACGCTGAGATAGTGTACGAGGGCCATCCGGCTCAGAAATCCGGCAGGTGAGGCGAGACGCCGTGCGTGAGACAGCGCGGTTAGTCGTCGTCAGCGACCTGTCCGGCACAGGAAAGAGCGCGATCCGCGCGCCGGTCTTCGCGAACGAGGCGCTGCATCAGCCAGCTTGACGAAAGGTAACGGCTGCACCGCATGGTCGATTTTACGATGCAGTTCCCGGCGGGCTTCCTGTGGGGCACGGCGACGGCGGCGCACCAGGTCGAAGGCGGGAACACTAACAATAACTGGCACGCGTGGGAGCAGGCCGGGCGCGTCTACCAGCGCCAGACGCACGGGCTGGCGTGCGACTGGTGGAACGGCCGCTACGAGGAAGACTTCGACCGCGCCGAAGCCCTGCGAAACAACGCGCACCGCTTCTCGATTGAGTGGAGCCGCATCGAGCCGGAAGAAGACCGCTTCGACGACCGTGCGATCGCGCATTATGCGGACATGATCGCGGCGCTACGGGCGCGCGGCCTGGAGCCGATGGTCACGCTGCACCACTTCACCGATCCGCTGTGGCTCAGCGAGCAAGGCGGCTGGCTGAACCCTGAAACGCCCGCCCGCTTCGCGCGCTTCGTGCGGGTGGTGGTCGAAGCGCTCGGCGGAGACGTGCGGCTGTGGTGCACGATCAACGAGCCGATGGTCTACGCGAGCCAGGGCTACCTGCTAGGACGCTTCCCGCCGGGCAAGCGCAGCGTCCGCGCGATGTTTCGCGTCGCCGAGCAGTTGTTGCGCGGGCACGCCGCCGCCTACCATGCGATCAAAGCCGTCGCGCCAGAAGCCGAGGTCGGGTTCGCCAAGCACCAGCTCAGCCTGAGAACGCCGTGGCCCCACGCGCTGCACGCCGGGGCGCTGCGGCTGGTGCGGAACACCTTCAACCGGGCGTTTGTCCTCGCGCTGACGACCGGGGAGCTTCGCCTGCCGATGCGCCGCGTGGAAGTCCCCCAGGCGCGCGACACGCTGGACTGGATCGGGCTGAACTACTATTACCGCTTCCAGGTGTCGTTTCACCCGTTCTATCCGCACCAAGTCTTCCTGCGCCAGACGCCGCCGCGCGATGGGATTCGCGGGCCGGGCGACACCGGCGAGATCTGGCCGGAAGGGCTGCTTGAGCAGATCAAGTGGCTGTACAAGACCACCGGCAAGCCACTCTACGTCACCGAGAACGGCGTGCCCGACCCAGACGACGCGATTCGCCCGCTGCACATGGTTCGCAGCCTGCGGAGCGTGTGGAAAGCGGTGATGCACAGCTACCCCGTGCGCGGCTATTTCTACTGGACGCTGGTCGATAACTTCGAGTGGGCCGAAGGGTACGACCCGCGCTTCCGCTTCGGGCTGTACGCCTGCGACCCGGTCACGCAGGAGCGCACCGCCCGCCCCAGCGCCACGCTTTACCGGGACATCTGCGCGGCCAACGCGCTCGACAGCGAGACGATCCGCCGCGCCATTCCCGCGCACGAGTTCGACGCGCTGTTCCCGGGCGTCGAGGTGCAGCCGCGCGTCACGCTGCTTCCACGTGAGGAGAGCCAGCTATGACCGAGCCGCTCGGCGTCGGCGTGCTGGGCCTGCACGAAGGCCGCACGCTGATCGGCGGATTGAACGGCATCATCCCGGCGATCGCCGGAGAGCCAACCGAAGCGCGCACCCGCGCGCCTCACGCCCGCGCCGTCGCAGGCTGCGACCTCGACCAGAGCAAGCTCGACGCCGTCCGCCGCGACTTTCCGGACGTGTTCACCACGACCGACTACGACACGATGCTGGCGCGCGAGGATGTGGACATCGTTGCGATCTACACGCCGGACCCGTTCCACGGCGAGCATATCGTCCGCGCGTTCGAAGCCGGGAAGCACGTCATCTGCACCAAGCCGCTGGTCAACTCGTTCGAGGACGCACGGCGCGTGCTCGAAGCGGGCCGCCGCACCGGGAAAAAGCTGCTCGTCGGGCAGAGCACGCGCTTCTTCGAGTCGTTCCGCCGCCAGCGCGCCGCCTTCGAGCGCGGGGAGATCGGCGCGATTGAGTTCGTCGACGCGCACTACATCCATCGCATGGACTGGTATTACGAGAAAAGCCCCTGGGCGGCCGAGGCGAGCGACTGGATCTATCTCGGCATGAGCCACCCGATCGACCTGGTGCGCTGGTATCTGGGGCCGATCGCGACGGTTTACGCGGCAGGGAGCCGCTCCGCGCTGGCGCGGCAGTATGGCGTGCGCTCGTTCGACATCGTCAGCGCGACGTACACCGCTGCCGACGCGCGCGTCGGGCGCGCGCTGGGGCACTACGGGCTGCATGAGCTCCCATCCGCCCGCAACGCGATCGAGCTGGTGCTCTACGGCAGCGAAGGGACCAGCATGGCGCAGTATCACGACATGCGCTATTTCCACACCACGCCGGAAGGGACGGAAGTGGTCGAAGACATGCTCTACCACTGGCGGCCGTATTACTTCAACAACGAAACACACGGCATGCACTACGGCGAGTTCGCCAACTACACGGATTACTTCGCCCGCGCGTTGATCGAAGGTCGAGATTATTCGCCGAATCTCGAAGAAGGGATCGAAACGTTCTGCCTGATGGAAGCGACGCGCCGCTCCGCCGAGGAAGGGCGTCCGGTCGAGGTTGCGCCGCTGCTCGAAGCGGTGGGGCTGGCGTAAACCAGCCGCGCCCAGCGGCAGTTCAAATCAGCGAATGGACGGGCCGAGCAAGCTCGGCCCGTTGTATCCCTTCAGGGGTTATTCAATCAACGGGCGCAGCAAGCTGCGCCCCTCGCACCTGTTCTATCGATCCAGCCGCGCGCGGACCTCGCGCCAGATCGCGGCCTGCACCGTGGCGATGTCGTCCGCGCCGCACACGCTCACCCAGCGCGCCGGGTCCTCGGCGATCAGCGCTTCGTAGCCCTCGCGCACGCGCCGGTGAAACGCCAGCCCTTCCGCGTCGAGCCGGTTCCACTCCGCGCCCTCGTGAGACGCTTGCTCGCGCCGCGCCAGCCCTTCTTCCGCCGGAACGTCGAGGTAGATCGTCAGGTCCGGCTTCAGGCCGCCGGTCGCAAACGCGAGGATTTTGCGCAGCATGTCCAGGTCAAGGCCGCGCCCGTAGCCCTGATAGGCGAGCGTGCTGTCCGCATAGCGATCGCAGATCACGATCTCGCCGCGCGCCAGCCGGGGCCGGATCTCCTGCGCGACCAACTGCGCGCGCGACGCGGCGTAGAGCAAAATCTCGGTGTGCGGGTGCATCTCCGCGTTTTTCAAATCGTGCAGCACCGCGCGAATCTGGTCGCCGATCGGCGTGCCGCCCGGCTCGCGCGTCGTGAAGACAACACGTCCCTCGGCGCGCAACGCATCGGCGAGCAGCGGAATCTGGGTAGACTTGCCGCTGCCGTCCGGTCCCTCGAACGTAATAAACACGGCTCCTGCTTTCTAGACGGTTATTGCACCGCGTAATCAATGCTCTCGCGGCGGGCCTGCACCAGTGGCAACCCGAGCGGGCGTACATCGACCCAGGTGGAAACCTCGCCCATGTATGACCCTGGCTCCGTCGCTTCCAGCACAAACGTGACGTTTATCGTCTCCCCCGGCGGGATCTCGCGGTCCAGGCTGTACTCGGTCCACGCGCCGAGCACAGGGAAGTCGCGCTCGTCCACCGGCAGAGACTGCGGCGTGCCGTCGATCAGCGTCTGGACCAGCGTCAGGCCGTTCAGCAGGTCGCGCTCCAGGCCGACGCTGTTGATCAGCACCGCATCCAGGCTGACATTCTCAATCGACACGTTGAGCGCCATCGTCTCGCCGATCGCAAGCATCGTCCGGTCCGCCTCGACGCGCGTGCGGATGCCGTTTGGCTCGCTGCCAAACCAGATCAGCACCGCTACCAGCGCCACAATTACCAGGATTAGCAGCAAAATGATGCCTGAAAAACATCCTCGTCTCGACATTTTTCTTGCCCTCCTGGGCTACGAGGCTCCGAGTTGTTCCGCGTCACATGCGGCTGTGTCCGATTGTACCGGGCAGGCGCGCCGCGCGGCAACTGAGCAAAACGCCCGCGACCGCGCACAAAAAAAGGCGAGGGGGTTCCCCTCGCCTGACGGGTCAGTCACAGGAGCGCGGCGGCTTAGGGGCCGACCGGCTCGTCACGGAAGATCCGCACGCGGCGGTTTGGCTCTTGCCCGTAGCTATGGGAAACCAGCCGCGCGGCGCGCGCCATCTCGTGCTGCTTGCGACGGATGTGGGCCGCTTGAGGTGACAGATCGATCGAGCGCGCGCCATTCCGGATCTGCCGGATGGCCTGCTCGGCCTCAAGCATGGCCCGACCAAAAGGGTCGTGTTCGTCGTCTCCATAGAGTTGGAAGACGTCGACGAGGAAGTCTTCCATCTGGGTCACGGTGTTGGCGCGCAGCACGTAGATCGACACGCCCTGCCGCTCGGCATCCACGATCAGCCGGGGGCGGCGGCGATAGTAGTTCTTGAGCGTCACGATCGCCTGCGCCTCGTCCAGATCGTCTACGATCTCGACCGGGACGTGTAACTGCCGCGCTACCTGCTGGAGCCGGTTCCGCGCCACGCCATACGGGTAGACGCGCAGCGTTTGCATCCCCCGACGGCCAGCTTGCCCAGGCTCAAACGTGGCGGCGGGCTCGCTATGAAGTGGACGCTCGCGCTCTGCCCCACGCCGCCCGCGCCCGGCCGGCTGCGGCTCGCGACCGCGGCCATCGCCGCGCCCGCCGTTCCGCTGGCCGAACGCGCCGTACTCCGGCTGGGCCGACTCGATCGTGATCTCGCCGTTCTCCTGGCGCGTGCGAATCTCGACCGGCAGCGGCCGCCCGCGCAGGTTCGCGTCGACCGCGGCGGCGACATCTTCCAGCACGGCCAGCCGGTTGCGCGTCTGGATCTCGATCAGGACGTTGAAGGTCGGAGGAGCGCGGCGCTCCAGCACGGTCTTCTGCGTCCCGCGACGGCGCGCTTCCTCGTCGGAGAGCGTCACCGACTCGATCCCGCCGACCAGGTCGGAGAGCGTCGGGTTGAGCAGCAGGTTGTCGAGCGTGTTGCCGTGCGCGGTGCCGATCAACTGCACGCCGCGCTCGGCGATCGTCCGCGCCGCCAACGCTTCCAGCTCGCGCCCGATCTCGTCGATCACGATCGTCTCGGGGTTGTGGTTTTCGACCGCCTCGATCATCACTTCGTGCTGAAGCAGCGGCTTGGCGACCTGCATGCGCCGCGCGCGGCCCACCGCCGGATGCGGCACGTCGCCGTCGCCGCCGATCTCGTTCGAGGTGTCGACAATCACCACGCGGCGGGATTCTGCCAGGACGCGCGCCGCCTCGCGCAGCAGGGTCGTCTTCCCGACCCCGGGCGGGCCCAGGATCAGGACATTGTTCCCAGCTTCGATGATGTCCTGGATGATGTCGATTGTCCCGTAGACGGCGCGGCCCACGCGGCACGTCAGGCCGACAATATCTCCACGGCGGTTGCGGATCGCGCTGATGCGGTGAAGCGTGCGCTCGATCCCCGCGCGGTTGTCGTCGTCAAATGCGCCAAGCCGCTCCTCGACATACCGGATCTCTTCGGCCGTAACTTCGTGCTGATCAAGCACCACTTCGCCATCCACGAAGCGCGCGGTCGGCACGCGGCCCAGGTCGAGGATCACTTCCAGCAGATCATCGGCGGGACGGTCGACCCGTTCAAGCGCCTGCACCACCCCTTGAGGTAGAACCGCTTTGAGCTTTTCAAGGTCATCCGTGATTCGGCGTTCCATAGCGGTCTGTTGTTGGGTTATTGGACGGTTTAGGATTTCAGTCACTCTGTATCTGCGTCCCGCGATTACCCGGCGGGAGTCGGTGGTCTCGTTTATACGGATGATAGCGAATGGGCCCGTCGATCGCTGGCGTGTGCCGGGCCGCTGTTTCCAACGCCGGGGCGGTGACCGTCTCCAGCCGCTCTACGCGCACCATCGTATACTTGACGAGCAACGCCTGGTGCGCCCAGGACAAGAATCCGACCTGCTCCAGCACGCCGCGCAGCCAGTCTTGATAGGCTCGCGCATAGACGTACACAGGCAGCTCTGCCACGCGTGGAATGAACGCGAGCGCCGCTTCCATGACCGCGGCCGCCTGATCGTACACTTCCGGGTGAAAGTAGGGCTTGATCACCACGCCGCGCTTGCCTTCGATCAGCGCGAGATACCCGGCGATCTGCCCGTCACGCTCGTAGATCAGCCCTGTCGTCACGTCGTCTGGCAGCAGGTCCGCCTGCTGAAGCAGCCGGGGAACAGTGTTCGCACGCAGCAGCGTGATCGCGAACGAGTCCTGATCGGTCGCCGGGCGCAAAAGCTCGGACGGGGCGTCGTGGACCGGCGCCGGATCCCGGCGAAGCAACACCTGGCGCGAATACACCGCGAAGCCCGCCATCCGAAACGCCACCAGCGCCGGATGATCCTCGTTTACTTCAGCGCTGATCAGGTGGGCGCCGCGCTGCCCGGCCCGAGCAACCAGCGCCTCGAGGAACACGCCCCACTCGCGGCAATCGCCTTCTTGCGGCTCTGGCGCCAAAAACGAAAGCTGCGCGATCTGATCTCCCAGACGGTGTTGAAACTGCCCGACGTAGCCGCCGTGACCATTCCGCAGAATGAACGTCGGTGCGCCGAGGTCGGTCAACGGCACGGCTGACAGCGCCGCATGCTCCACGCCGCCGATCCCGTTGGTCAGCGCGGCCACCATGTCCAGCGGAAGGCTCCGCTCGACCAGTCGCCGCACCGTCAGCAGGTCCAAGGCCGACACTGGGCGCGGATTCGACTTACTCACGGTTCTCACATTCTCCCTAACCCGTTTCCCGGCGTGAGAGCGATAGCGATCGCTAAACAAACGCTGCGCCGCCAAGATCTAGCGCAGCGTTCTCTCTCGACAAGTTGCCGTGTAACCTTGTCAGGGGTTTTCCGCACGGAACTGACGGATAGAGAATGGGAAGCGTCTTTATCATCTTGACCTAATTTTAACATCAGGCAGCGGAGCCTGACAATAGGGCGAGATTAGAGTCGTGTTTAAAAAATGCGAAGTATCTGTAAAAAAATGAAAGGGGTGGCTTGCACACGGCCCACCACCCCCGCGAAATCAGACGTCTGGAGGGTTATTCCACGGCGAAGGTGACGGTGATCGCCATGTTGACGCTCAGCACGCCCTGCTCGATGGGCGACACGCTGGCGCCGCCCGCGCCACCGCGACCGTAGTTCTCGTACGGGATGCCGTATTGCGAGCCTTCGACCACGCGCAGCGGCTCGCCAACCGTCAGGCCGAGCGCTTCCGCGATTTCCTCGGCACGCGCCTGCGCATCCTCAATCGCCAGATCCCGCGCTTCGGCTTCCAGCGCGCCGCGGTCCAGAATGGCGAACTCAACGAAGTTCACGATGTTCGCCCCGGCGTTGACCGCATCCGCGATCAACTGTCCGACCATGCTCGTATCGCGCACGCGCACGTTCACGCTGCTCGCCACGCGATAGGTCGGCTCACCGCGCCCTTCCGGGCTGCCACCATAGTAGTCCTGGTAGATCGAGAAGTAGTTGGTCTGGATGTCGGCGTCGGCAATGCCCGCCTCGCGCAGCACGGCCAGCACCGCTTCCAGCTTCTCATTCGTCTCTTCGAGCGCCACCTGCACGTCGGTGTTGCTCGTCTCAACACCCAACCCAACGCGGGCGATATCAGGCGAGCCGTAGGCCACGCCATAGCCGGTCACCGTGATCGAGCGCTCGCCCTCGGGCGGATCCTGGGCCAGCGCCGGCGCGGCGCCGCCCAGCACAGGGATCGCCACCAGCAGCGCAACAGCTAGCAGCATCAACTTCCTTAACATACCGGTCTCTCCTTGATATTGTCAGATTCCACTCCGGCGCCGCAGGGCCGAGCAGCCTTGCGTGCCCATTATCGTAGCAGAACGGGCGCGGTGGCTCCTGCACGGTCACTCGCCGCTCCCCGTATGACTGCCTTCCGATTACGTGACGCTTTTCCGCCTGCAAAAGTTCCCACCGGTCGGGGAAATGCTTGACGCTGCCGGGGCAATCGGCGACACTCAGTCGGGAGAGGAGCGACAGTCGATGGTCTACGGGATTCTGCTGCTGGTAGTTGGCGCCGGGCTGCTGATGGCGAGCGTGGCGATCGCACGCGCTATTCACCGGCGCTGGGATACGTCCTATGCGTTGCTGACCGTCGGCGTGATCACGTACACCGTCGCGCTGATCGTCCAGTACGTCGCGCTGGAAGCGCTGGGCGGCGGGCTGATGAACATCCTGGCGACCCGCGCGGTGCTTCTCGGCGCGCTGGCCGGGTTCAGCGAGGAGATCGCGCGGCTGCTCGGCTTCCAGTATCTGGCGAGGGGAGCGGTCACGCGGGCGCACGCGCTGATGATCGGGCTGGGGCACGGCATTGTCGAGACGTTTTACACCGGCATCGTCGGGCTGGGGCTGGGTGTGTCGATGCTCGGCTACGGCGCGGCGCCGCCCGAAGACCCGGGCGCGCTGATCGGCGGGGCGCTGGCGGAACTGGTCGGTGGCGTGCTGGTGCTGGCGCTGCACATGGCGCTGAGCTGGCTGGTGTTGCAGGTGTTTCTGCGCGGGCAGATCGGCTGGCTGTTTGTGGCGATCGGGCTGCACGCCGCCAGCGAGATCATGATCGTGCTGCTCGGACCCGACGCAGGTTGGGCGGCAGCCCTCTGGCGCGGCGCGATCGCGTTGATCAGCATGGGGATCATCCTGTATGTGCGGCAGCCGATTCCGCAGGAGAGCGCATAATGGCATTGCTGAGCCGCGAAGAATGGGAAACGCTGACTCGCCTGTATGGCGCGGGCAAACACGGGATCGACGCAGTCGGCGGGCGCTATCCCGGCGCAGGGCCGTGGGACGTGGTCCGCGCGCTGCGTGACGCCGATCCACCCCTGGCGCGCGAGCTATTCCGCCACGACGAAGCGCTTCAGACCGTCGTCTACTACGTCGCCATCACCGAGGCGGGTATACGCTTCTACGAGAAAAACCGGCGCATGTACAACGCGTTTTATCCCGCGCGTTAAGCAACCAACACCCCCCAACCACAACAACACACGCCCCTTTGCGACCTTCCGCACAGGTTAAGACCTTTTTTGATCTGTTCCTAATTTCACATATATCGGGTTTAAACCTCAGTTCGTTAATCTAAGATTGACATCATCTTTCAATCACAAGTATTTCTTAACGATGAAACACAAGAAGAACATATTGCAACGCGGACAGGGGCTGGTCGAATATGCCCTGCTGCTGATGCTGGTCAGCGTGTCGGCCATTCTGGCTCTTGAGATCTTCGGCGAGACGGTGCAAGCAGAATACTGCAAAATCTTGAACGGCCTGGGCACGACCGAGGACTTTTGCCCGGCGAGCAGCGGCGGTCCCGCCGACGATGGGGACGAAGGCGAAACGGGCGATCCCGGTACTGCGAACGACCCCGGCAATGGTGGTGGTGCGAGCGATCCGGGCAACGGCGAGAATAACGGCAACACCGGAGACGAAGGCAGCCCCGGCAATAATGGTAACGGCGGCGAGCAAGGCGGCGACTCCGGCGACGAAGGCGCTAACAACGAGAACAACAACGACGACAGCGGCGACGGCAATCATCAGGGTGACGAGGGGAACAACGAGCCGCCGCAGGATGAGCCGAAGCCTGGAACGCTCAGCATCACGAAAATCAACACCAACAAGCCGAATACCAAGATCAAGTTTGATGTGCGGTATAACGGCGGCTATGAACCGAATGTCCTCGTTCACGCCTATTTCGACGGGAAATCGCTCTACGTGCCGAAACATGAGTCGGGCAAATACTACTCGATCAAGAACTATGTCGATGTTTCGGGCTTGCCGCTTCCGATAACGATTAAAGCGACCGATACCAACGGCAATTTGCTGGCTACGTTGGATTGCGTCATCGAGGAGGGCCAAAACGGCAATGGTACTTACTGCAGCGGCTGATATTCCCCGCGTGCGAACATGGAACCGGGCGCCCTGCCCGGTTTTTGTTTGGCACGACTAATAGGACAATGGACAATATGATGCAATGCGCTTACTATTGAACGCGGAATAGAAACCACGCCAGCACCGCGCAGGGGGTTACACGAATGAATTTAGACGATCGGTCCCACATGGAAGCGGTTGACCGCGACAACATGCTTGGACACATTGACGCGCTGGCCGACCAGTTCGCCAACGCGTGGCAGCACGCCCAGTCGTTGCCGCTGCCGGAGACGCACCGCACGCCGCGCCACATCGTGCTGGCCGGGATGGGCGGCTCTGCGATTGGCGGCGACCTGACTGCCGCGCTGCTGGCGTCGACCTCGCCGGTGCCGTTCACAGTCGTGCGGGGCTATTCGCTGCCCGCCTACGTGCGCGGGGAAGATACCCTCGTCATCGCTAGCAGTCACTCCGGCAACACCGAGGAAACGCTCGCCGCCGCCGACCTGGCGCTGGAGCGCGGCGTCCGCCTGCTGGCGATCACGACCGGCGGCGCGCTGGCCGAGCACGCGGAACGGCACGGCTATCCGCTGTGGGCGTTCTCCTACGCCAGCCAGCCGCGCGCGGCGCTGGGGTGGAGTTTCGGACTGCTGATCGGGCTGGCGCACCGGCTGAACCTCGCGCCGTCGCTCGAAGCGGACCTTGAGGAAGGCGTTGCGCTGCTGCGGGAAAAGCGCGCGCTCTACGGGGCAGACAATCCGACGGTCAACAACCCGGCCAAGCGCGGCGCGGGACAGTTGATTGGCCGCGTGCCGCTGATCTTCGGCGCGGGCATCTTCGAGCCGGTTGCACGACGCTGGAAGGGGCAATTCAACGAGAACGCGAAGGCGTGGGCGGAATTTGAGCCCTTGCCCGAAGCGAATCACAACACGGTTTCGGGGTTCGGCTGGCCGATGGACAACGGGCTGATGCTGTCTGCTCAGTTCATCACCTCTGCCCAGTACGATCACCCGCGCGTGCGCCTGCGCCACGAACTCACCTACCAGATGTGCCTGCAAAACGGGATTATGGCCGACGCCTTCCAGCCAGACGGAAACAGCGCCCTGGCGCAGATGCTGCACGCGATCCAGTACGGCGACTATGTCAGCTACTACACCGCGATCGCGACCGACACGGACCCGACCAGCATCCCGCAGATCTCCGAGCTGAAATCGCTGCTGGCCGCGCGAGACTGACCGCCCGTCCGGCACGTCTGCTCTGCCATTCCGGTCCGCTGCGCGCGGCAGGTGGCGGATGCTCTCGTTCTTGTACGCTGTGCTCGCACCAGTGCTAGATGGAGAGGAACCGACATGTCACCAAAGCAGTCTGAACACATCCGCCTGTTCATCCCCGGACCAGTCGAAGTGCGCGCGGAAATCCTCGAGGCGCAGGCCGAGTGGATGATCGGCCATCGGTCGTCGGCGTTCGCAGAGCTGTATGCGCGGCTTCAGCCGAAACTGCAACAGAGCTTCTACACCTCGAACCCCGTCTACATCTACACGTCGTCGGGCACGGGTATCTGGGAGTCCGCGTCGCGCTGCACGGTGCGCGAGGGGCGCAAGATTCTGCACCTGACCTGCGGCGCGTTCAGCGAGCGGTGGGCTGAGGTCAGCAAGCTGAACGGCAAGCAGGTCGACGTGCTGGCGGTCGAGTGGGGGCAGGCGAACAAGCCGGAAGACCTCGCCGAAGCGCTGCGCCGGAGCGAATACGACGCGGTCGCCGTCGTGATGAACGAGACGAGCACCGGCGTGCGCAACCCGATCGAGCAGTACGCCGAGATTTTGGCGGACTATCCCGACACGCTATTTCTGGTGGACGTGGTCAGCAGCTACATGGGCGAGAAGATCCCAGTGGACGAGTGGGGGATCGACGTGTGCCTGACCAGCACGCAGAAGGCGTTTGCGCTGCCGCCTGGGATGGCGCTAGGCGCGGTGTCTCCGGCGGTGCTGGAGCGCGCGCGGCAGGTCGAGAATCGCGGCTACTATTTCGACGTGCTGGAGATCGACCGCCATCACCAGAAGAACAACACGCCCGCCACGCCGCCGATCGCGCTGATGTACGCCGCCGATCGCCAGCTTGACGACATCCTGGCCGAAGGGCTGGACAACCGCTTCGCGCGGCACGAGCGCATGCAGCAAATGACGCACGAGTGGGTGCGCCGCGCCGGATTCGAGCTGTTTTCGGAAGAGGGCTACCACTCGAAGACCGTCACCAACGTCCGCAATACGCGCGGGATCGACGTGGCGGCGCTCAACAACTTCCTGAAAGATCGCGGCATGATGATCTCAAACGGGTACGGCAAGCTGAAGGGGCAGGCGTTCCGCATCGCGCACATGGGCGACACGCAGCCAGAGCACCTCGAAGAATTGTTCGCGGCGATGGACGATTTTCTGGCACAGGTAGGGTAGCACGATGACGTATCTGGTAGTTGTTCCCGACGATCTGGAGCCGGAAGGGCTGGACTATCTGCGCGCCCGCGCCGAGATCGAGGTCTACGCGCCCGGCAAAATGACCCGCGAGGCCACGCTTCAGCAAGTCAAAGAGGCGCACGGGCTGATCGTTCGCAGCGGGACGCAGGTCGACCGCGAATTGCTCGATCACGCGCCGAACCTCAAGGCGGTGGTGCGCGCGGGCGTCGGCGTGGACAATATCGACCTGGAGGCATGCACGGAGCGCGGAATCGTGGTGATGAACGCGCCCGACGGCAACACCGTCTCGACCGCCGAGCTGGCGTTCGGGCTGATCCTGGCCCTGGCGCGGCACATTCCCAAAGCTGACGCCTCGGTGCGCGCCGGTCGCTGGGATCGCAAGCAGTTTATGGGCATGGAACTGCGCGGCAAAACGCTCGGCATTATCGGGCTGGGGCGCGTCGGGCGGGCGCTGGCGGAGCGCGCGCAGGCGTTCGGCATGACCGAGATTGCCTACGATCCGTTCGTACCGGAGCGCCTTGCGAGGCATCTGGGCTTGCCGCTGGTGCCGAAGGTCGACGATCTGTATGCCAAAGCCGATATTATTTCGCTCCACGCTCTGCTGACGCCCGAAACGGTCGGCATGATCAACGCCGAGTCGATCGCCAAGATGAAGGACGGCGTGCTGATCGTCAACGCGGCGCGCGGCAAGCTGATCAACAGCGCCGATCTGGCGGCGGCGCTCCGCAGCGGCAAGGTGCGCGGTGCGGCGATCGACGTGTACGATGTTGAGCCGCCCCCGCCGGACAACCCACTGATGGGGCTGGACAACGTGATCTATACGCCGCATCTCGGCGCGAGCACGTACGAGGCGCAAGCAGCGGTTGGCATCCAGGCCGCCCGGCAGATGGTGGAATATCTGCTCGAAGGCAAGGTGGACAACGTCCGCAACAAGAACTTGTTCGACCAGCCGCCGACGTAGGAAAGCTACAAGCAGCGCTGCCGGGAAACCTCACCCCTTAACCCCCGGCCCCTTTTCCCCTCTCCGTAAACGGAGAGGGGCCAGGGGTGAGGTTACGCGCGCTGACGAGATACGCTGCCCCCCCAACAAAGCACCCGCGCCGCGATCATCCACACCGATCGCGGCGCGATCGTCTCTGGCCTGCGCGGGCTATCGAAGTTGTGGTATAAACAGGGGGACGTCCGCAGCCGGTAGAGATGACTTCATGCCAGACGAGACAATCCCCCCCGCCGATTCCTCGCGTCCCGACGACCGCCGCTCACCCTTCGACGGCTTCAGGCGGGACGAGTTTACCTTCCACAGCTTCGACGGCGGCCAGCCGCCCAGTCCTCCCGCAGACGAGCCGCCCGCTTACTACGACGATCCGGACGAGGACGACCCGGACCCGGCTGATGTCTTCATGGCGGTAACGGTCGACGGGCAGACGCTCAAAGCAACGCCCGCCCCGCCTGTGACGCTCGGTCCGCGCCGCACATCGCGCGGCCGCCAGCGCCGCCGCACGACATCTACTGCCCGGCAGACCGGCTTGCAGATGGTACGGACGATCGTGCTGTCGCTGCTGGCGGCGGTGCTCGTCTCGACCATTTTCTCGCTGTGGACGCGCCCGACCTTTTTGCCGGACACCTTCCGCGCAGAGTTGAACCAGGTCCAGGCGACGCAACAGCTTGTGAACATCCAACCCACGCCGCTGCCGACTGACGTGCGCGAGATCCGGATCGGGATCGTGGCCGGGCACAGCGGCAAGCCGCAGGATGAGACGTTCGATGAGGATCCCGGCGCAGTCTGCCCGGACGGGCTGACAGAGCTGAGCATCAATACTGGCGTGGCGCGGGCGGTCGTCGCGGCACTGCAACGTGACAACTATGAGGTAGATCTGCTGGAAGAGTTCGACCCGCGCCTGCGAAACTATCGCGCCGACGTGCTGGTGTCGATCCACACCAACGACTGCTCGAACTACGGCCCGGCAGGCACTGGTTACAACGCGGCATCGGCGGCTTCACGAGGGACGACGCGCGGCGCCGACGAACGCCTGCTCGACTGCCTGATCCACCAGTACGGCGCGACGACCGGGCTGCGGCGCCATTTCGGGATCACCGACGACATGACATTCTATCACACGTTCGCGGAAGTCTCGGACGACACGCCAGTCGCGATCATCGAGCTAGGCTTCATGCTGAACGATCGCCGCATCCTCACCGAGCAGCAGGATCTGCTCGCACAGGGGGTTGCGAACGGCATCCGCTGTTTTCTGCGCCCGGACGTGTACGGACGTCCCCCTTCTTCGTCTCTGCAACCTTAAAGGGCGCAGCCAACGTTTTTTTCACACACCCGCAAGGAGTTGATCGAACCCGATGGAGTACGAAATTGTGATGTATAGCCGCTTCTCGCCCTGCCCGTATGTTCGCAGCGCGAAGCGCGTGCTGGATCGAGAAGGGATCCCTTACCGTGAGATCTTCATCGACGAAGACCCCGCCGCCAAGCAGCGCGTGATCGAGTGGACCGGCTTTCAGTCCGTGCCGACCATCATTCTCGCGCGCCCCGGTGAGATCGTCCCATACGAAGAGCCGAAGCCGCTGGCGCCGGGCGCCAGCCCGCGCGGAATCAATCGCGGCACGATGATCACCGAGCCGGGCGAGATCCAGCTTGAGAACTGGCTGGCGGAGCACGGCTTTCTCGTCCGGGAATAAGCACCTGCCGATGCTGAGCCGGTTGCGCGCTCGCCTGCGCCGCCTTTCCCGCCGGGGCAAGATCGCGCTCGCCCTGATTGGGGTGGCGGCGCTTGCCGGGTGCGGCGCGCTGGCGCTCTTTCTTTTCAGCCAGACGCAGAGCAACAGCGGCGCAGCGATCCGGCGCTGGTTTAGCGATCCCGACAGCCGCGACGACCTGACCACGTCGCTGCGCGCGCCGTGCCCGGGCGCGCCCTTCCTGCTGCCGACCGAAGGGCTGATCGGATTGCTGTGGCGCGATCCGTCCGGCCCGTATCACATCTTCCGGCGGCACACCGGGCTGGATATCTTCGGGGACGGCCCGCCGGGGACCGTGCCGGTCGTCGCGGCGTACGATGGCTACCTGACGCGGCTGGATAGCTGGGTGTCGAGCGTGATCATCCGTCACGACGACCCGCTGCAACCCGGCCGCACGATCTGGACGTACTACACGCACATGGCGTCGCGCGATGGCGAGACGTCGTACATCGACAAGGCGTTTCCGCCGGGCACGTCCGAGGTGTGGGTCGAGCAGGGCACGCTGCTCGGCTACCAGGGGAACTACAGCGGCAATGCGATACCGGTCGGCACACACCTACATTTCAGCATCGTCCAGAGCGAGCCGGACGGGTCGTTCAAGAACGAGGCAAAGCTGGACAACACGCTCGATCCGTCGCCCTACCTCGGCATGCCGCTGAACATCAGCGAGCGGCCAGAACGCCCCATTACCTGCCAGTCGTCATGAGTGGCGCGCCAGTCGCCGGGAGACCCGCTATGAAATTTCTGGCTCTTGAGGTCGAAAATCCGAACGTATCGCCGGACGACTTCCAACCGCATCTCATCCCCGAAGCGCGGCGCGTGTGGGAACTCTACCTGGAAGGCACGCTGCGCGAGATCTACTTCCGGGCGGACAAAACGCTCGCCGTGCTGGTGCTCGAGTGCGACAGCGTGGAACAGGCCCGCGCCGCGCTGGACTCGTTACCGCTGGTCAAGGCGGGGCTCGTCCAGTTCGAGATCATGCCGCTGGTTCCCTATCCAGGGCTGGCGCGGTTGTTCGCAGATGAGGCGAGCGCGTCGTAGCGAGGATTGACCCGCCCCTCGCGTGTGGGTATAATGGCGCTGCGAACGGAGAGGTAGCATAGTCTGGCCTAATGCGCGCGCCTGGAGAGCGCGTGAGCGGTCATTCCGCTCCGCGGGTTCGAATCCCGCCCTCTCCGCCTTTTTATTTCTCTCCTAAAACTAAAAGCGCCCGATCAGTGTAATCGGGCGCTTGCCATGTTTGAAGGCTCTATGCGGCTAGTCCGAGTCTGACGACGACTTCCCGCGGTGATCGGTCACGTAGAATCCACTGCCCTTGAACACGATCCCCACCGGTCCGATTAGCCGGCGTACATGACCGCCGCATTCTGGGCACACCGTCACCGGGGCGTCGGTGAAGTGCTGCGTCCGCTCGAACTGCACGCCACATTCATCACACCGATAGGCATACCGAGGCATGGTACTTCCCCCTGTCCATCTCGAACTTCGTACTATTATAAATGCGCCATATTAGATTTCCATCAATGCTGTGTCAGAAATCGCGCGGAACCGCGCCGCGATTGCAGGATCACGCCCCGTGCGGTACGATCCCGCGCCAAGCGGGGGGATAAACTGGTACGGGGATGGAGCAGCACGCGATGAAGTTTGACCCAGAGGACCGCCGCGACGACGCGGATGAGCTGCCGGGCCTGGACGAATGGCTGCGACGCGAGGAGCCGCCGATCGCGGACGATGACACCAGTCCGAGCCGCCGGATGGATCCGGCGCAGCGGCTCGCCGCCGAGGAACCTGCTCCCACCGCCGACGATACCAGCCCTAACCCCGTGTTGAGCGCGCACGATCGCCTCGCGCTGGACGAGCCGCCGATCACCCTGGAAGACACGAATCCGTCACGCCCGATCCGCCCGGCTCCGCCGCCCCAACACGGCCCCGGTCGCGCGCTGTGGATTGCGGTGACGCTCGCCGCGCTGGCGCTGATCGCAGTCGGCGCAGGAATCATCCTCAACGCCGCGCTGTCGGACGACGAGCAGCCCGATACCGTGCCGGTTGCGGTTGATCCGACCGCGACGCACGCGCCCACCGAAGCCAGCAGTAACACCCAGGAGCCGACCAGCGCGCCCACGACTGCGCCCACCGTCACGGCGGAGCCAGAAGCAACAGAGCCGCCGGTCGAAGTCGCGCAGGTGCCGGAGCCGGAAGACGCTGCGCCCGCCGCGCGGGAGCCGATCGTGCTTCCCACTGCTGGCGCCGACACGATCGCCGCCGCGCTGGCCGCGCCCCTGCCCTCGGCGCCAGAAACGCGCGTCATTCGCCGCGAAGCCGCGCCGTTTACCGTGCGCCGTGAAAATACACGCTCCGGCGTCATCCCGTACACGGTCGAGCCGGGCGACACACTGGAGAGCATCGCCGCCAAGTTCGGTCTGAACGACCATTACACGATTATCTGGTCGAACAGTTCGACCAAGCTGGCGGACCTTGAACCCGGTACGCAACTCAACATCATGCCGGAAGATGGCGTTTACCATGAAGTCACCGAGGAAATCACGATCCGCGAGCTGGCAGAGAAGTACAACGTCGATCCGTATGTGATCATCGACTCGGAGTACAACGACTCGCTGTTCGGCTCGGTGCCCGAGACGCGCCTGCCGGTCGGGATGTGGGTCGTGATCCCCGGCGCGGAAGGCGAGCGCTTCAACCAGCGCATCGCAGGCAGTGGTGGGTTCACTGAAGGCAGCGCGGCGGGCGGCCTGCTGAGCGGCACGTATTCGCTGTGGGGCTGCACGGCGAACCTTCAGGGCGGCACAGAGCCGTACAACCGCCCGCTGGGTGGCTATACGTGGATGCGCGGGTTCATCCCCGGCTATCACGACGGTGTGGACCTGGCCGGGCGAGACAATCAGCCTGTGCTGGCAGCGGGCGCAGGGACGGTCGTCTACGCCGGATGGAACAACAACGGCTATGGGCGCGTGGTCGTGATCGCGCATAGCTCGTCGTTCAGCCTGTACGGGCACCTCAATTCGATCAACGTCCGCTGCGGGCAATACGTCGACCAGGGGCAGGTGATCGGGGGGATGGGCAACACCGGCAACAGTTCCGGCACGCACCTGCATTTTGAGGTGCGCGACGTCGGATTTAACCCGCTGAATCCGCAGAATTACATTGGGTTTTAGGTGAGAAGCGCTTAGCAGTTAGCAGTTAGCGGTTAGCCAAAAGCGATAAGAGCAGGGAGTAGGGAGTTGGCAGTCGGGAATGGGAAAGCCGGGGCAAACGGCCAGTGGCCAGTCATCGGGCACGAGTGGGCGGTCGAGCACCTGGCGCGCGCGTTGCGCCACCAGCGGACCCGCCACGCCTACCTGATCACCGGGCCGAGCCGCATCGGGAAGACGCGGCTGGCGCTGGCGTTTGCGGCGGCGCTCAACTGCACCGGCGAGAATCCCCCCTGCGGGGAGTGTCGCGCCTGCAAGCTGACGCTCAAAGGCGTGCATCCCGACGTGACGATCGTGGACTCGGGCCAGGAAGGCGGAACGCTCAAGATCGACGACGTGCGCGATCTGCAGCAGGTCCTGTCGCTGCGCCCGTACGAAGCCCGCTACCGGATCGCGATCCTGCAGCGCTTCCACGAGGCGAACCCCGCCGCGGCGAACGCCCTATTGAAAACGCTAGAAGAACCGGGGCCTAGCTCCGTGCTGATCCTGACCGCCGACAACGCCGACGCCCTGTTGCCGACGATTGTGTCGCGCTGCCAGCCGCTACACCTGCGCCCGCTGCCTGTCGAGCAGGTCCGCGCCGCGTTGGAGCGCGAGCGGGGCATTGACCCCGACACCGCGCAAGCGCTAGCGCAGCTTTCCGCCGGGCGAATCGGGTGGGCGCTGGCGGCGTGCGACGATCCGGCCGAGCGCCAAATGCGGGACGAGGCGATCGCAACGCTGAGTGCTGCGCTGCAGGGCACGCTGCGGGAACGGTTCGCGGTTGCGGAAACGCTGTCGCAGAAGGCATCTGCCGACAAGTCGTTTCTTCCCCCCTGGCTCGACTACTGGCAGGGCTACTGGCGGGATGTGCTGCTGGTGGCGTGTGGGAGCAGCGCGCCACTCATCAACGCGGACCACGCCGAGGACATCCGCACGCTGGCGCGGCGTGCCGGTCGGGATGCGGCGCAACGTGCGCTCGAAGCCACACGCCGGACCATCGATAGTCTCAGCCGGAATGTCAACATCCGCCTCGCGCTCGAAGTGTTGATGCTGGACTATCCCCCTGCATCCTGAGCACTTCATGACATGTGCACACCGGTTCGCCTGTCCACAAGATCAAGTTTTCCCATGATGGGTCTTTTTTAGAATCGTAATCGCAGTAGAGCGTGTGGATATGTGCATAACACGCTCCGCTGCATGATGCTGTCTGCCCCGCGCCAGATATGGGGCAGCACATGTGGCCCCGGCGTTCTGAATCGCCCCTGCATTTACGGCTTCATTTTGCTCTGCGCTGAGAAAAGGCTTGTTCCTGCTGTCAACAGCCGTTGTGCACAGGCGAAGGCAGTTGTCGACAGTTTGAACACCCCTTCAAAACCGCCGAAAAGCAGCCTGCAGGGCATCCCGCTATCTACCCCTGATTCCGCGAACACGCCCTATATATTGGACTCACAAATCGCGCTGCGGCAAGCAGATCACAGCTTGTCGACAACAGCGCGCGCTTATCCACAGCCGGAGATGTGCACAATTTGAGCGATGGAATCAATGCCGCGCGGCATGGCGCGGAGCACCCCCATATGTGGCGCTGGATCCGCTGCGGCGTGCCACTTGTGGGATGATTCAAGCTCTGTGGGCGCGAATGTTAAAACGGTTTGATGCTGGATAAGCCGTGAAAACGGCGACGAGTTATCAACAGGCAGGCGGAGCGGCGTGGACAGTTCACAGGGGCGAGTTTTCGACAGAAAAACACAACGCGCCGGGCAATTCCCCGGCGACGATTGCGCTACATATAGTGTGGATGCGCTCCGAAATATGGCGGCAGGATCAGTGCGGAAGCTGGTACAACTGCTCGCGGATGCGGCTTAGCTCCTGGCGGAGCGTCTCGTCTGCGCTCAGCTCGCTGGCGATCTTCTGGTAGCCGTGCAGCACGGTGCTGTGATTGCGCCCGCCCAGCGCTTCGCCGATCTGCGGGAACGAGGCTTCGGTTTCCTCGCGCGCCAGATACATCGCGATGTGCCGCGCGCGGACGACCTCTTTGGTGCGGCGCTTGCCAAGCAGATCGTCGAGCGAAAGCTGGTGATAGCTGGCGGTCGCTTCGAGGATGTCCCGCATGTTGGCGCGGCGCTTCGGCTGAGGCGCGGCAGTGCGGTTGAGCGCCTGCTCTGCCAGCGCCTTGGTGATCGGCTGCTTGCCGAGCGAGGCGCGGGCCGTGACCTGCGTCAGCAGACCCTCGATCTCACACACGTTCTCGGCTTCGTGCTGCGCCAGCATTTCGGCCACGTCTTGCGGCAGCGTGACGCCCTGCTCCGCGGCCTTGGAGCGTACGATCTTCAGGCGTGTCTCGTAGTCCGGCGGCTGGAGATCGGCCAGCAGACCGGCTTCGAGTCGGGCGCGGAGCCGCACGTCCAGCCCGCCGATCTGGCGCGGGGCTGCGCTGCATGCGACGATGATCTGCCCCTGGTTGGCAAGCACAGCGTTGAAGGTGTGGAAGAACTCTTCCTCGGTGCTGGTTTTGCCCGCGATGAAGTCGAAGTCGTCAATGATCAGCGTCTGCGCGCCGCGATATTTGGCGCGGAACTCTTCCATTGTCTTGGTGCGGATCGAACCGACCAGATCGTTGGTGAACGCCTCGGCTGTGGTGAAGACGACCTCGCACCCCGCCGCCGTCATTGCCTGCGCGATCGCGTGGAGCAGGTGCGTCTTGCCCAGGCCGACCGGTCCGTAGAGCACCAGCGGGTTGTACTTGCGCGTCGGCGACTCTGCGACGGATTGCGCGGCCATCCACGCGAACTGATTGCCCGGTCCGGTCATGAACGAGGCGAACGTGCAGCGCCGGTCGAACTTGATCGTCTCGACGGGCGGCAGCGGGCCGGGATGGCTGCGCCGGATCTCGTTAAAGCGCGGATCCCACTCGGAGTAATCCGGCTCTGGAGCAGGGCGCGGCTCGTCGGGAACTGGAGCGACCGCGGCCACAGCGCTTTTCGCGGCGAGGGTTTTTGTCCTCACGCGGCGCTTGGGGCGCGGGCGCGAGGGCGTCAGCCGGGGTGAGACTTTCGTGCCCACGGCCGGGCGCACGTTGAGCGCGGCGCTTGTAGCAGCGGACGCTTCGCTTTGCTCCGAAGCCGAGTCGCTGCCTTCCCCGCTTGCTTCGGGGAACAGCGGGCTGGCCTCGTTGAGGTCGGGGCGCTTGCGGTTCGGCAGGATCACCACAAAATTCACCTGCGACGGCTGCCCGTAGATGGTCGAGAGCGTCTGGTTGATCAGGTGCTTGAGGTGCTTATCGAGCCAGTCCTTGGCGTAAGCATGGCGCACGCGGATGGTGAACAATCCGTCGTTGTAGGCCAGCAACTCCGAGCCTTTGAGCCACGTGTCGAACGTTGCCCGGTTGAGCTGAAGCTGGAGCTGGCCCAGCGTTGCCTGCCACGCTTGCTTAGGTTCGAGCATCGGATTGGTCCTGCTTCCCCGCGCAATTTGCCGCCCCTTGACAGAGACAAAAGTCCCCCATTACAGCCCGTCAAGGGTTGCATGATGCTTGCGGCATATCAAGTTGAACTGCTGACTGTTTAGCCGATAGTCGGGGCCTCGGTGCGAGTGGTACCGGCTTTTTGTGTGGGTTTGCATCCGGTTCGCTGACCAGTGCTTGCCCCGACTGGAGTGACTCCATTCTACCTGATCCGGCCATCAAACTTCAATCAGATTCGGCGTTTGAACCTTAAAGAATTCGGTTTTTTAAGATTCGGCAGATTCGATTCCAGGTTTGAATCTAGCGAACTCAGAAAGCCGCGAATCCGATTCAGAGTCACACCGCTCTTTAACGCCATATCTGGGGGGCGAGTCTTCCAGAAGGGCTAATTTGTTGGGGTGTGTGGGTAAAGTGGGAAATGTGGGGAATGCCCAACCTTAAAATTCGAGGGCCAACTCAAAACTTTAAGGTTCGCGATTTTCATCCCCAGACGTGAATCATGAGCATCAGAATCGCTTTTTGCGCTGGTTTTGCGAGGGATTCCTCTGATTTATTTTGGGATTCGAAATTGGGGCGGGTGCGCACAAAAAACCCGGAGACTCGCTCCGGGCAAAAGGCAAAGGGTGACGCCTGGCTCAGCCGCCGTGACGCTCGTCGCCGGGCAGCCCGAAGGTGTACCCCCGGTGCTTGGGATCGAACGCCATGGCGAGCGTCGTCTCGTCGCGCGTGTTCCACGTCACGGCGATGTCTCGCGTGAAGCTGTGCAGCAGATCCCAGGCGAGCGCCTCGAAATCGGTGTTCGCGATCGCGTCCTGCTGCTTCGGCCAGCCATAGCCCCACGCAAACCACGATTCGTCCTGAAAAATAATGAAATCGTAGAACGCTTTGCCCTGCGGGTCGTCGGTCAGGAAGACGGCGATCCGCCCGCACAGCTCTTTGAACTGAATCGGGGGGATGCGCGCCTCGTCGGCGGGGTTTGGTCGGGCAAAGCTGAGCATCGGCACGAAGATGATGCTCCAGTCGTGGATATAAATTTGCAGGCCCTCGCGGCCACCGCCGGACGGGTGCGTTAACCGGCGGCACTTGCCGATGCCGGGCGTTCCCCGCGCGCTGATCTCTGCCAGCGCTTTCTCGAGCGCGCTGAACAGACGGCTCGAGAAGTCTAGCAGGAGCACGTTCAGGCGCTCGCGCGCCTGCTCGTCCTCGCGCATCACCCGGTCTAGCGCATCAAACAATCTTTGGCGATCTTCGGGGTTCACGGCTAACTCCTCGTGAGCAGTAGACCCTTCGCCGTTCCACACCTATCCGTAGCGCTGCATGAAACGGCTCATTCGTTCCAAAGCTTCTTCCAGTTTTTCATAAGCGGTCGCATAGCACGCGCGCACGAACCCTGCGCCCGACGCGCCAAACGCGCTGCCTGGGATGACCGCCACCCGCTCTTCGAGCAGCAGCTTTTCGCAGAACGTCTCATCGTCCAGGCCGGACGCGCGCACGCTCGGAAACGCGTAGAATGCCCCGCGCGGCTCGAAGCACGTCAACCCGATCTCGTTCAGGCCATCGACCAGCAGACGGCGGCGGCGATCGTATTCGCAGCGCATCTCCTCGACGTCTTCATCGACGGTGAGCAGCGTTTCGGCGATGGCGATCTGCGCGGTCGTGGGCGCGGACATGATCAGATACTGGTGGACCTTCCGCATCGGCGCGATGATCTCGGCTGGTCCCACCGCATAGCCCAGCCGCCAGCCGGTCATGGCGTGGCTTTTGCTGAAGCCGCCCAGCACCAGCGTCCGCGAGCGCATATTCGGCAGCGTGGCGAAATGCGTGTGCTTGATGCCGTAAACCAGCCGGTCGTAGATCTCGTCTGAGATCACAAACAGGTCGTGGCGCTCCGCGACCGCGGCGATCTCGTGCAGCCGTTCGGGGGTCAGGACCGCGCCGGTCGGGTTGTTTGGATAGCCGATCAGCAGGGCTTTGGTCGCGGGCGTGATCGCGCGCTCGATGTCCGCCGCCCTCACCTGAAACTCGTCCTCAACCGTCGTGCCAATCACCACCGGCACGCCGCCCGTCAGCATAACGTCCGCCGTGTACGAGACAAAGCACGGCTCCGGCACAAGCACCTCATCGCCGGGGTTGATCATCGCGGCCAGCGCCAGGTACAGCGCCTCGCTGACGCCAACGGTGATCAGAATTTCAGTTTCCGGGTCGTAGTGGATGCCGTAGAGCCGTTCAAGATAGAGCGAGACAGCCTGGCGCAGCTCAGCCGTTCCGCTGTTGCTGGTGTAGTGGGTCTGGCCCTGCTCAAAAGCTCGGATACCGGCCTGCAGAATTGGCTGTGGTGTGACGAAGTCCGGCTCGCCGATCCCCAGCGAAATGACATCGTGCATCGTCGCGCTGATGTCGAAAAACCGGCGAATGCCGGAAGGGGGAATCGATCGGACACGTTGGGAAACAAAGTCGCGCATACTGCTCGCTCCTACGGCTGTTTTGGGAGTGGGCACAGTATAGCACGAATTGCGGGCCCGGCATTGGTGTATCAGTCCATACTTGGCGCCTGGCAGGCGCTGACGGGCAGCGTCGCAGCGGGGTAATTGACGAACTCGCCCGCCGCACTTTGCTCGTATAGCCCGAAGCGGACCGTTTCGGCCTCAGGCAAGCGGGGGAGCAGGTACACGTCGCGCACGACCTCGCCGGGCGCCCAGCGGGTGAACGGGTACAGCCCGAAGACAGGCGCGGACTGGTCCGCCTGGGCGAGCGGCACAGGCGATGCGTTCCCCATCAGGTGGACGAACACGCTCAGCGCGGCGGTGGGCGGCTCGTGCGCCTGCCAGACCACGTGCAGCGCGATCGTACGCTTGTCACACGCCAGCCACGCGTCGCGCCACGCGATCCCGGCTGCGATCTCGATCCCGGCTGGGGCGTCGCGTTCCGGTGCGCGCGCGACGGTGACATAGCCGGGGATGGTCGCACGCAGCGCCAGCGAGCCGAGCCGGTCCGTCCACCAGCTTGAGGCGGGCCCGTAGGCGCTGTTCCACGGCGGCGGGAAGGTGTAGAACGTCTCCGGCTCGGTTAGCAACGTCGCGCCCTCGTCCAGCAACCGGGCAAGGTCGGCCTTGTGATCGACGATCTGCAGATCGCGCCGCTCTCCGGTCACGAGGCGCGCGTATGAGGCAGCAGCGTTGCGCGGCCCCCACGGATAGAACACGACGATCCGCTCGCCGGTGGGGATGCGCGCTAACCGCTCGATGGTGCGCAGCCCGGTCGGCTCGCGGACCAGCTCGCGCACTGTGGGTCCGTGCACCACACCCAGCGCGATCATCCACACCGCCAGCCCTGCCAGCGCGAGCGGGCGGATTGGCTGTCGCCGGGCGATCAGTCGGTCCAGCGCGAGCGCCGTTTCGAAAACAAGCGCGGCGACGACTGGCATCAGGATCGCTTCGGGCAGCACAGCGGTGTGGAACGCAACCGCGAACAGCAACGGTCCAAGCGCGGCCAGCGCCATCAGACGTGCGGCCGCGCGGTGCGGCCCGCGTGCCAGCACGAGCGCCGTCCCGACCAGCGCCGCGATCAGCCCCGGCGGCGTCAACTCCCGCGACAAGATCGTGACCACACGCCGCGCGTTGTCCAACCACCCGGCGGCGTCCGGCGGCAGCGCGATCAGCCGGTCCGCCTCGCTCCCCGAGAACTCGATCCACAGCCCGCGCAGCGTCCCCGGCTCCCCGTAGACCCACTCGCTGCCCTGCCACGCGCGCAGCGGCATATAGATATAAGGTATGAAGCCGAGCAGAAACAGCCCGGCGGCGGTGAGCAGCGTTCGCGGCCAGTGGACCGGCTCATCATGTCGGTGCAGCCAGATCGCCGCCAGCAGCCCCAGCGCGATAAACAGGAGCGCCCGATGATGCGCCACGCCGATCCCGCCGAGTAGCGCCATCGCCAGGACCCGCCGCCGCACGCCCCACGCGCCGCGCCACGGCCCCGGCCACAGCGCGATCGCCAAACACAGCATAGCGATCGCGAGGCTCATGCTGTAAACTTCCGCGACGACGTGATGCACCCATGTGGAACGCGTCAGCGCCAGGGCGCCGGTGCTCAACGCAGCGAGCGCGACTCGCCCGGTGAGCCGGTGCACCAACCGCGCAAACGCAATCAGCGCGACGACGCCCCATGCCAGCGCATACAGGCTCGCAGCGGCGGCAGGTTCCACGCCGAGCAGACGCAGCGGGAACGTGAACAGGTTTCCGAGCACGGTGAACAGTGGGTAGCCGGTGTGGTGAATCGTTCCCCAGACGTTCAGCGCGACCTGGATTTCGCTGACATCTTTGATATATTCGTTCTTAAGACGAGTGGCCGCGGACAATTGTTCGTTGAAGCTACCTGCGATGTGCGTCTGGAGCGTCAGCGCATAGGCGAGAGCCAGCGCGGCGCTCACTGCGATCGCGATCCACGGGGCGCGCGGTGCGGCGGTCGGTAGTTTTATCGTGAGATGGCGCATGAAGTGTAACCGTTGGGTAGTCGCGAGGAACAGCCGCATTATAGCCTGAAACCGGCGCAGCTCGCGAAGCTGCGCTTCTTTGGAGAGGAGAGCCAGCACGTATGGCTGAAGGGATTATAGATTGCCTGGGGACGGTGCCGCTCTTTCGTGAGCTATCGTCGGATGCATTGGGCGACGTGTGTAGCCAGCTACGCCACTTTTCGCTGCATCAGGGCGAGATGCTTTTCCAGCAAGGCGACCCCGGCAATTCGATGTTTATTGTCGATGATGGCACGCTGCGGGTCTACACGCTGGGCGAGGGTGGACGGCAGGTGTTGCTTGACGTGCTTGGTCCGGGCGACGTGCTGGGCGAGCTGACGTTGCTCGACGGGCGGCCGCGCACGGCCTACGCGCAGGCAGAGACGGATTGTGAGATCTTCGCGCTGGATCGCGAGCCGTTTCTCGCTCACCTCATGGAGCGGCCCGACGTGGCGATCGCGCTGCTGAGCAATGTGAGCATGCGCCTGCGGCAGACCGTCGTCCAGGCGGAAGTAGTGTCGGCGCGGGGTAGCGCATCGCGTCTGGCGCACGTGATTCTGTTCCTGGCGGATCGTGACGGCGAGCTGCAAACAGGGCTGGTGACCTCGCGCCTCAACCGGAAGGATATTGCGGCGGCGATCGGCACTAGCGAGGAATGGGTCACCCACATGCTGACCGAGTGGAGCCGTGATGGGATCATCGGCATGACCGGGATGCGCCGCCTGATTCTGCACGATATCGAGGCGCTGCGCGCCATCACCCGGCAGGGGTAATAACGAAGAGGAACGCGGACTGGTGAGTTTTCACTCCCCACTCACCATTCCGAATGCTCCAGGTAGTTATGCGGCAGTGTCCGCCGGAGTTGCCTGGGCGGGGCCTTCGGCTTGCGCTCGCTTGGACTGCCGCTCCTGTTCGATCACCTCTGCGATCGCCTCGACCAGTTCCTTCAACTCGGTGGACGGCGTGAGAGCAGGGATCGCCTGCTAATGGGGATTCAAATAGGTGAGCGACTTCGGCGGACGGGGTGGAGCGACTTTAGTAATTGCTATGATTATATTTGAATTTATTTCAATTTCAACAGGGCAGAATAGCCTGAGGTGAAGTCCGGACTCACCTAACCCGACCGTTGAGCGTGCCAAGGGTCGGGTTAAGTGAGGGTTTCACCAGTGAACTTTAAAGGACACTGACGCTCCGGCCTGCAGCCAGAACCTAACGAGGCTCGACAACCAAACGCACCGCAGTGCGCTCTTGATCATCAATCACCACTTCGGTGAAATAGGGGATTGTGATGACGTCGATGTTATCCTCGCTCAGATAACCGCGCGCGATCGCCACGGCCTTGACCGCCTGATTGACCGCGCCCGCTCCAATCGCCTGTACTTCGGCGCGCCGATGCTCGCGCACGACGCCAGCGATTGCGCCCGCGACGGCCGTCGAGCGCGAGCGAGCAGAAACCTTGATAATGTCCGCCGCATCGGGTTTTTCCGAGAGCCATTCGTTGTCCGGAGCCAGATCTTGCGGGTAAGATGGTTGCATAGTAGCCCCCTAAGGACTTTTGTTGAGACGGACAAACGTCTAGTGCATTAACAGTTCCTCCATTGTACCGGATTTCACGGCCCATGACAATTTTCCTATCGTGCCTGCAAAACGCAGCTTTTGAATAATTTTCGCACTTTGACAATTTATGCTATATTCGTGGTTCATGCTGTCCCAACAACCCATAACCTTTATGTTTTTATTAGAAATTAAGTTGCATAAGGTACCCTAAGGGTACAAGAGGCAATACCAAATCATCGTTGAAGGACTCTCCGGCCATGAATCCATCTACCACACGCTACCGCGGCACAGTCAAGGCGTACGATCGCCATGACGGTGCAGGCACCATTGCACTACCGGATGGACGCGAAGTCCCGGTCCGCTACTCGGCTATCCGTGGCGACGGTGTCCGCGTTCTGCAGCAGGGCGAGACGGTTTCGTTCCAGCTACAGGAAACGCGGCGCGGTTTGTGCGCAGTCTGCGTGCAGCAGGAATAACGCGCGACACTTCATAACGAGCGGCTTCGCTGGAAGGGACAGCCCATGCGAGGCCGCTCACAACTGCCCTCCCGCGCACGATTGAGGGCGGTTTGATCGCGCAATCTGATAGGAAACTGGACGGGGTCGCGTCGACCCCGTTTGTGTTAAATTGGCAAGAATGGCAAATTGTGAAACAGGTTTATGATAAGCTTATGCATCACCTGTAGGACTTACAGCGCGCACAGCTAGAGGAGTACGTTGTAAATGCTACCACTGAAAATCATCCCCCTCGGAGGACTGG
>Ga0134093_1000297_pt1 | contig 60792 bp, 48 predicted proteins | sample 4_1taG_FD_94452 | JGI IMG/M metagenome (GOLD analysis project Ga0134093, IMG submission 94452) | Switchgrass degrading microbial communities from high solid loading bioreactors in New Hampshire, USA - 4_13_20_68_A1 metaG | ecosystem: Engineered > Bioreactor > Semi-continuous > Anaerobic >...
TCCTCCAGCCGCGCGCGGATGTTCTCCAGGCGGGCGATCAGGTCGGCGGCGGCTTCCTCGCCGGGCGTGCCGGAGTACTCAAAGCCGACGAGGTCGGAGATGCGCTTGTCGCGGAACAGGATCGCCACCGGCCCGCCGCGTGCGCCCTGCACCTCGTAGGGACGGTACAGCACATCGGCTTGCTGGATGGTATCGTCGCCCCCACGCGTGAAGCCCTCGAAGCCGGGCAGGCTGTTGGCGAGCACGTCCTCATCGGTCGCCATCCACTCGATGCCCGCCTGCGAGACCATCGTTACGATCCCCTGTGCCACCGAACCTTCGGCGGGCCACATGCCGCGCGGCGGCTGCCCGAAGTGCTCCTCATAGAACTGGACGCCCAGCTCAACCTGCGCGACGGCGTCCTGCCCGAAGGTGAAGCGCTCCGGCAGGTCAGCGTCGGGCAGGCCCGGCGCGGCGAGGTTGCTGTCCACAAGCAGCGGCAGGATGGGGTGCGCGAACGGCGTCATCGTCACCTCGATCTGCCCGCTCTGCTGCATTTCGGCGTGCAGGGGGATGACCTCCTGCACCAGCCGCAGATGCTCGGCAAAGAGGACTTCCTTGTCCTTCTCGCTGAAGTCCTCGCCCTTCTCAACAAGCGCGGCGAGCGGCTCCTGCGCCAGCCAGTCGGGGTCCGTCCAGGCGAGGTTGAACAGCACCTGTAGGTCGCGGAAGTCCTGCTCGGACCACGCCTCGATTGGTTCGCTGCGCATGGCGGCCAGTTCGGCATAGCGGGGGAAGCGGGCGATCATCTTATCGCTGGCGTCGAAGAAGCGGTCGCGGATGAACGCCTTTTCCTCATCCGCCAGCTCAGCAGCCGGGATCTCCGCCATCGCCCAGTACAGGTCCTTCGCCCCGGCGCTAAGGTCGTCAAGCTGGCGGATCAGGCTGGGGGTCAGGTTGAAGGTGGCGTGAATGTCGGGGTAGTCCTTGAGGATGGCGGCCATGTCCACGTAATCCTTCGTCGCGTGGACGCGCACCCAGGGCCGCTGGTAGAGCCCGGTATCCGGGTCTTTGAAGTAAACGGGCTGGTGCTGGTGCCAGATGATCGCCACATAGAGCTTGCCGTCCTCGATGGTGAGCGGCGCGCGCCCGGCCTCGCCGCTTTCGGCGGTCGGCTCCGACGTATCCGGCGCAGGCGCGCCGGTCGCCCCGGCGGTGGGCTCAGGCATGTCTGCCGCCGGGCCGGTCGGCGTCTGCTGGGCGCCCGTGCCGGGCCCGGCGCAGGCAGCAAGCGTGATCATGAGCAGCACAAACCACATGGAAACGCGTTTCATGACGGCACCTCATGCCTGGTGGGTTCATAGTTCTTCCATCATTGGCGGCAGGGATCTCTCCGCCAGGCATCCGCAAAACGGATGTCGTGAGAACGCCGCCGCGACTAAACGTCGCGGCTCTTACCTGTAGGGCTGACCGCTCGATACTTTTGCCGAGCCGATTGCGATTACCTGCCGCAAGACCCCCTTCGGCGGCCCTTTGGGCCGCCACTTCCCCCTGCTAGGGGGCAGTTCGTCCCCGATTAATCGCCCCCTAAGCAGGGGAAGATGGGGCTGCGAAGCAGCCTCAGAGGGAGTGCTTCCCCATCATTCCTCAACATCCGCAAGCCCGAACAGCCGCGCCACGACCTGCGCCATCTCTTCGGCGGACTGCTCGCCGCTGACCGTGAGCGCGTCCAGCCCGAAGGCCGCCGCCGAGCGGGCGACCCACCGCGCGAGTTCGGCGTCGCGGGCCATCCAGTTTTCAAACGCCTGGTCGGGGTCCGAGCACTGGCTGAGCACCTGCTCCACCCACTCGCCCCGGCTGCGGTACGTCTGGCGCTGAAACGCCTCGGTCGGCACGAGCCACACCGCCTGGCGCGGGTCGGAGATGGTATCGAGCACGAGGTCGGGCAGCAGCGCCGTGCCCTCGGCGATGAGCGGCACATCGCGCGGGAGCGCGAGCAGGTCATCGAGGATCATGTCGTACTCTTCGCGGTAGGCGGCCAGCGTATCAACGACCTGCTCCTCGATGGGGCGCATCCAGATCTCGTCCCACGTCATGTGTTTGATGGCGTACAGCGTCGGGTGGGCGTCCGGCTCAACCCGCTCCAGGTGCTCCTGCCAGTGATCGTCGCAGTGATACACGTTCAGTTCGTACTGCTCGGCGAGCAGCCTGGCGATCGTGGTCTTGCCGGAGCAGGGCGAGCCTCCAATCCACAGGATATGCGCGAAGTTGGGCGTCGGTAGGTCCATACGTGCCTCCCGAGCATCCGGGTGCTTAAGTCTGGCTGCCTGTGACGCCGGACGGGCGCGCCCGCTCGGCGTGAAGCCAGGGCTTCACCTTCCGCCTCTCCTGAATAAGCTCCCAGTAATAGTACAGCAGATCGGTGTCGCGCTCATCGCCCCAGCGCATCGGGCCGCGGCTGGCCTCCAGCCCCACCTTCTCGCCCCTGCCGTGTTCCTGCGTCACCCCGACCTCGGTGCCGTAGTAGATCACCGGCGGGCCGGGGAGGCTCATCTGCACGGCGGCGGCCTGCTTCAGCGCCTCCTTGTTGTTACCGGCAATATGCAGGAAGCGGTCCATGTCGTGGTTATCGAGGAAGGTCAGCAGCAGGAAGTCGTCGCCGCGCCAGTAATCGAAGTGGCGCTCCAGAAAGTGGTCGAACATCTCGCGTGACCACTCGCCCGCGGCAAACGTGCGCTGGAGGGCGTCCGTCAGGTGGAAGTCGAGCGCGCCGTCCATCCGCCCGACGTACTGCCGCAGCACCTCCGGCGGCTCGACGATCTCGGCGAAGACGAAGCACTCCGGGTTCTCGGCCTTGCACGCCGCCCAGAAGTCCGACCAGAAGCCGGGGCCGGGGCCGTTGGCGTGGTCCAGGCGGTAGCCGTCCACCCGGAACTCGCGCAGCCAGTAGCGGGCGATGTCCAGCATCCACTCACGCGCGCCGGGGTCGGCGAGGTTGACCTGTGGCATCGAGGGCACGCCGAAGAACGTCCGGTAGCCGATATCCTCGTCGTCAAAGTGGAACCACGAGCGGTAGGGGCTGCGCGGGTTGGCGAGCGCGTCTTTAAAGATCGGGTGCTGGTTTGAGACGTGGTTGCAGGTCATGTCGAGGATGACGCGTATCGCCCGCGTGTGCGCCTCCTCGACGACCGCCCGCAGCGCCTCGTCCCCGCCCAGGCGCGGCTCGATGCGCGTGTAGTCCGTCGCGTCGTAACCATGCACGGTCGGGCTGGGGAAGATAGGGCTGAGCCAGAGGCAGTTCACGCCCAGCTCGGCGAAGTAGTCCATCTTCTCGGCGACGCCCCACAGCGTACCGCCCATCGGCGCGCGCAGGTCGCTCGTCTGGAGCCAGTCGCGCCCCTCGCCGGGGAAGAAGCGATCCACGAAGATGTGGTAAATCACCGCCTCCCGCGCCCAGCGGGGCGGGGCCAGCCGGTCGACGTGGTAGTTGAAAAGCTGCCCGACGCGCGGGTTGCCCATCGGGCGCATCTCCAGGGTTGGATCGCCACGGAAGAAGGCGCGGGCGGCAAGCTCCTGCGTGGCCTTGACGGCAGGCCAGTCGGCAAAGACTTCCTCACCGCCCTCTCGCCACGCGCCGATGCGGTAGCGGACGGTTGTGCCCTCTGGCTGGCCGGGCAGCACGCCTGCCCAGCGCGTCACGTATCCCCAGCGCACCGTGTCCCACTCGGTGGCGATGCGCTGAAGCGGCACCGTCTCACCGCGAGACGCCTGCCCGCGCGAGCCTTCCGGCTCGCTGCCGTCGGTCGTGTAGTAGCAGACCACATGATCGGCGGGCTGGTCCGGACCCAGCAATACGTTGACCGTCACCAGTTGGCCGGGCTGCGGGTCACGCGGATCGAGGTCGTAGCCGTGCTGGACGCCGCTGTGCGAGGCCCGGTGGTAAATCAACTTGAGGTCGTCCGTCGCGAAGGTCCCGAAGATGAAAGATTCCACAGTTACCTCTGTCTCATCGAGTGGCTAGCTTACAGGAGGGGCAGGGTGACACACAAACAGGCTGGCAATGACTGCGCCCGGGTTCCCCCTCATATACGACCTTGAGACGATGTACGGTCTTTAACAAATCAACTGACAATTGTAGTGGCTTCGCCTGCCGAACCCCCTCCAGGCGGCCTTTCAGGTCGCTGGTGGGGGGGCCCGCCACAGTCTTTACACAGGCGAGCTACAAAGACCGTGTTGTCGGACTCATTTCTTAAATCTCATTAATCGCCCCAAGATTGAGGTGAGGGGCAGGCGGGCCTACCCCTTCACCGCGCCGGCTGTCAGGCCGCCAACGATCTGGTCTTGCAAGGCCAGGTAGATGATCACCACCGGCAGCGACCCGAGCAGCGCGCCCGCCGCGAAGATCCCCCAGTTCTGGGTGAACGCGTCGGACACGAACAGGTACAGCCCGACCATCAGCGTGTACTGGTTCACGTCTTTGAGCAGCACGCTGGCGAGCACGAACTCGTTATACGAGGCGATGAACACCAGCAAGCCGACGATCACCACCATCGGGCGGGCCAGCGGGAAGATCAACTGCCAGAAGATCTGCCAGTGGGTCGCCCCGTCCACCAGTGCGGACTCGTCAATGTCACGCGGGATGGAGTCAAAGAAGCCCTTCATGAGCCAGATCTGGATGCCCATCTGCGTGCCGAGGTACGTCAGGATGAGTGGCGCGTGCTGGTTCAGGCCAAGGAACGGGATGTAGTTCCCCAACTGCTGGAACAGGTAGAAGATCGCCACGAACATCAGCAGCGTAGGGAACACCTGCACGAGCAGCAGCCCCAGCAGAAGCTGTCGCCGCCCCTGAAAGCGGAAGCGCGAGAACGAGTACGCGCTGAGCATGATCGAGATCACCCCCAGCACCGATGTCAGCACGGACACCTTGAGCGAGTTCAGCAGCCACGAGCCAAACGGCGACAGCGGGTTCGTCAGCAGGTTCTGATAGTTGATCGTCGACGGATTCCTCGGGATGAGTTGCTGCGTCGCCAGATTGCCCGTCGGATTAAAGGAGGCGGAGATCACCCACAGCACCGGGAAGAGCGCGAAGACGATGGCAACCGCCGCCACGAGCAGCCGCAGGATCAGGCCGAGGCGGCGCCGGCGGCTGATCGAGCCGGTGCGCCTGCCCATCCGCACGCGCACGCGCGCCTGCTCGCTCCCCGGCATCGTTCTTGCATCAGACACTCTCGGATACCTCCTCCCACTGCCGCGTGAACCGGAACTGGATCAGCGTGAGGATCGCCACAATGGCGAAGATCACAACGGTGACGGCAGCAGCATAGGCATAATCGGAGCCGCGCCCGCCCTCAAAGGCGATGCGGTAGGTATAGCTGATCAGGATGTCGCTGTGTCCGGCGGGGGTCGGCGAGCCTGCAATCGGCGGGCGGCCCTCGTTATAGCCGAAGATCACAGTAAAGTTGTTGAAGTTAAACACAAAGGACGCGATCAGCAGCGGCCCAACGCTGACGAGCAGCAGCGGCAGCGTGATGTTCCAGAAGCGCTGCCATGCGTTGGCTCCGTCCACAGCTGCCGCGTCATATATATCTTCCGGGATGCTCTGGAGCGCGCCGCTGGAGATCAGCATCATGTACGGGTAGCCGAGCCACAGGTTCACCAGCAGGATGCCCACCTTCACCCAGAACGGGTCTGTCAGGAAGGGCGGGAACCAGCCGAAAATCGACTGCGACGTTGTCGCCAGCACGCCAACAAACGGGTTGAGCATGCCGCGCCAGATCAGCACGCCGATGATGCCGGGCAGTGTGTACGGGATGATCAGCAGCGAGCGGATCAGCTTGCGCCCCGGCAGAAGCGGGTCGTTGAAGGCCATTGCCAGCAGCAGGCCCAGCGCGAACGTCGTCACGACTGAGAGCAGCGCAAAGGCGATGGTCCACAGGAAGATGCGGATGAATGGCCCACGAAAGGCAGGGCTCGTGAACAGGCGCTCGTAGTTGCGCGTGCCGATCATGACTTGATAGCCCGGCAGCAGGTTCTGGCCCTCCTCGGAGATGAAATAGCCCCTCTCCTCGTTGCCAAAGTAGACCGTGCCTTCAAGCTGGTCGATGATGGCGTCACGCTCCGGGTCGTACTGGTAGCGGGGCTGGAGGGTAGCGGCCTGCCGCGTGTTGCGGATCTGCACCGCTTCGTCGCCCTCGCCGAACCGCACGCCGTTGAGCGCCTCCAGCGAGCGGAACAGGTCACCGCCCGTCAGACGCCGGTACTCGCCGACCCGCGTCGGGTAGCCGTCGTCATCTACCGGGCCGATGTCCTCGCTAACCGCCCCGGCCTCCTCGATGGGGGCGTCGGGCAGCGCCCAGAACTTGTTACCGGCTTCGTCTACCAGCCACAGCCCAAACTCGCCATCCGGGTTGCGATAGGCCGCCCATGCGAAGGTTGGGCCGCCTTCCGGCAGGTACAGCCGTCCCTCAAGCTGGTTGATCACCTGCTGCTTGGAGAGGATGTGCCCGCTGCTGTAGTTGGTGAACGACGAGTAGATGGTAAAGGCGATAGGGAAAACGACAATGAGCAGAATGATTGAGACGGCGGGGATCTGCCAGCGCATCGCGGCGAGGCGCTCGTTGAGGTTGACAATGTTGACGAGTATCACGATGAGCGCGACGGGGATCGCAATCGGCCAGACGCCATCTCTGAGCAACACATAGAGGAACCATACTGCAAAGGCATCGACGATGGCCAGCCCGCCGAGGCGCAGCAGGTACCCCAGGACATTTCGGGATGGGGGAGCCAGGGGCTCCGAAGAACCCCTGGCCTTGATGTCGTTCATCATTGGCTGATTACTCCTCAGCCACACTTATGCTACAGGCGTGGTTGAGCCTGTCTTTTATTCGTTGGCCGCGCTGATGGCATCGCGGATCTGCTGCGCTGCCTCCATCATGGCCTCTGCAGGCTCCAGTTCACCACCGATGATCAGTTCCTGCGCGTTGCCCCAGGCCGACCACACCGCACTCATCTCGGGGATGGCGGGCATTGGGCGAGCATTGGCGCCGACCTCGGCGAAGGCCTGCAGGTCCTCGTCCTCGACACGCTCAAGCGCCGGGAGGAACGCAGGCGGGCGGCCACCAGCCTCGTAGAGCTGGAACATCACATCCTCGGTAGCCACGAAGTCGGTCAGGAAGGCCTGAGCGAGCAGCGGGTCCTCAGAGAACGGGCTGATCATGAAGCCCTGGACGCCCAGGAAGGGCTCGCCGGGGCCTGCAGTGCCAGCCGGGAAGGGCCCGACCATGTAGGGGGTGCCAGCATCACGCAGGTCCGGCAGGTCCCACGGGCCGCCGTTGAAGCAGGCCAGATCGCCATTGTTGTACAGCGCCAGCCGCGTGTTGCGGTCCATACCCGGCTGGACGAAACCGGCTTCGACCATCTGCCCGAGCCATTCCGCCGCCGCGATAGCGCCCTCGCTGTCAAGGCCGACATCCGTCGCGTCGTAGCCTTCCTCAGTCACGCCGAAGACGTAGCCGCCGAAAGCGGTGATCTGCGGGAACCAGTGGTACGGGTCGTTGGTTTCAATGGTCCAGCCGGTGATGCCCTGGGGTGCGAGTTCCTCGCTCAGCGCCAGAACATCGTCCCAGGTGGCCGGCATCGTCTCGACGATGTCCGGGTTGCAGAAGAAGGCGATGTTCTCAGTGGCGTAGGGCATACCGTACAGGATGCCATTGTAGGTGAAGGCTTCCAGCGCTGACGGCTCGAACTGGTCCTCGATGCCGGTCAGGTCCATCTCGGCGACGGTCCCGTTGGCGACCAGCTCGCCGAGCCAGTCGTGCGCGCCGACGAAGATGTCAGGGCCTTCGCCTGCCGGGCCGGCGATGCCAACCTGGTTGCGGATCTCGCCGAAGTCAACCTGTTGCACCGCGACGACCACGCCGAACTCTTCCTCAAACATGTCGGCGACGCCCTGGAGCACCGGGGCGCGCGTCTCGTCCGCCCAGATCACGAGGTCGGCTTCAGGGTCACGGACGACCGCACCATCGTCGGCCTCTTCAGTGGCCTCCTCTTCCTCGGTCGCCTCTTCTGTCATTTCTTCGGTGGGTTCTTCAACCGGCTCTTCTGTCATCTCCTCGACAGGCTCCTCCTCAACGGTCGGAGCGGTGGCCGGTTCCTCTTCGATCTCCTCCGCGGGGGTCTCGCCCGCGTTGTCAGCGCCACCCGCGCACGCCATCAGCGCGAAGCTGGCGAAAAGCAGCAAAAGGATGGCGAGCCACGTCTTTTGGGGTTTCATCTTCCTTCTCTCTCCAGTCAATCAGGGTCAAACGTGTGTTAGTGGGTAAACGCAAAGCCTTCATCAGAGATTATGACCAAAGCTTTGTCCAGATTCACCTCCTGAGAATTGAGCGGGGATTCAAAGATCGTACGCATCGGCGGTAGAAGCTCACGCCCCATTGTCATGCTTGCGGGCCACCAGTGCAGAGCGCAGCCGGCTGAGCAGATGCTGGAACTGCTTCTGCTCACCGGAGTCCATCACACCGACGGCGGCTTCCAGCCCCCGGCGGTGCGCCGATGCGATCGTATCGCGGCGCTCCGTGCCGAGCGGCGTCAGCACGACGTCCTGGGCGCGACGGTCTGCCGGATCGACCGTGCGCTTCACCCATCCGATGCTCTCAAGCTGGTCAATAGCCCGGCTGACGGTGCTCTTGGAGAGCAGCAGCCGCTCGCTCAGCGTGGTGAGCCGCTGTGGCTCGTCGCGGTCGAGCAGCATCAGCAGCCGGTACTGCGACGCGTTCAGCCCGAACCCGCTCAGCACATGCCGGTCATAGTCGTCCAGAAGGACGTACAGCTCCTGGATCAACTGGTAGACCGGATGTGGGCGCGGGGTGGCTGACTCTGATGGCATCGGCTCTCACAAACGTTTGCAGATGAAAAAGTTGCAACTGAAACTAATTTGATTATAAGGCCAATTGTGGGCGGGAGTCAAGCGGTCTGGGGGATCAAAAAAAGAGTCCAGCACCAGCTGGACTCTCTAAGGATGAGGGCGGGAGGATTCGAACCTCCGGCCAAGAGCTTAAAAGGCTCCTGCTCTGCCCCTGAGCTACGCCCCCCTGAGCGTCGCTAGTATACCCCGAATGCAGATGGGTAACAACAGGCCCTTGCCCCCTGCCCCCCCTCTCACGGTCGCGACCTGCGGTCGCCGGGAGAGGGGGAAACAGCCGCTTGCCCCTGGTAATTCGGCGCGGCTGTGCCGTGCCACCCCCTCCCCGTTGGCGGGGGGATGGGGGAAGGTATGCACCGGGAGCCGCGACGTTCAGTCGCGGCGGGTCTCCCTCACCCCGTGCAGTTGGCGGAGCTAACTGCACGCCCCCTTTCTCCCGGTTACGACCTGCGGTCGCTGGGAGAGGGGGGCCGTCACATCATCTATCCATTTGTGCCATCTGTGGCTCCATCCCCCTACCGCGCCCGGCGCGGCGCGATGCCTGCCCACTCCTGCAGCACGTCGTCGAGCACGTTGAAGTAGAACCACAGCCCTGCGGTCACCGCGACCAGCCCGAACAGCAATATCCACATCGCGCGCACGTTCGATACCATGAATGAGTCCAGGAAGCCGCTCTGCGGGTTGAGCAGCGTGTGATTGAAGAGGAACGCGAGCGGCACGAACAGCGCCGCCCACAGCCAGACGTGCCACTTCAACAGCGAGCGACCGGCGCTGTAGGCCAGCGGCAGCATGCCGAAAAATGCGGTTTCCAGCGCGACGAAGAAGATCGCCAGCCCGGCGTTCTGGGCGGCGCTCAGCAGGTCGCCAACAAGCGTGGCGACACGCCCATCGACCGTTGTGCCCAGCGCGGCGAAGATCGTGCCGCTCACCGCCCAGCCTGCCGCACCAAGGGCGACAACGAGAAGCATCTCCAGCAGCGCGAGGATGGCCTCGCGGCGCTCCGCCTCCTCCGGCGGTAGTTCCACTTCCGCGCCGCCCGGCGTGCCGAACGCGATGCCCGGCGAGAGGTTCAGCAGACGGGACAGCGCGACGGTCACAACGGCAATCCCCAGGTTGATGGGGTAAAGCTGGAAGCGCGAGTCTCTGTGCCAGATGCGCCCGGCGATCCGCCGCGCGATGTCGCCGGAGAAGCTGACCAGCCCCACCGTGAAGGCCATCATCACGGCGAGGAACGCCCCCTCCCGCGTCAGGATGGACGTGCCCTCCTCCAGAAAGGCGAAGATCACACCGTACAGCGCGAAGATTGCCACAACGATGGGCAGCGTCAGGCAGCCGCGCTGCACCGCTCTGCCGAGCGTGAAGTTGAACACCTGCCCGATCCACTCAAAGATGCCGTCGATCCCCATGGCCCGCAGCCAGGCGCGGATGCGCGGCTCCTCGTCGCGCAGCATATCGCCGAGCATTGTCGAGGTTGCGCCGAAGATCAGCGCCATGAGGATGGCGTAAAACATATTCGTGCCGACGACTTCCGGCTCGGCTGAAACCTGCTGCGGCGCGGGCACCTGTGCGGTCAGCGGGCGGCGCGTCACCGTCCGCGCCAGCACGACCGGCTCGCCGGGCTGAAACACCTCCGGCGCGGTGATCTCCGGGAGTTGCGGCAGCTCCGGCAGTTCGGACAGGTCGGGCAGGGCGGATGGATCGATGTTATCAGGCAGCGTGATGTCGGGGATGGACACGTCGGGGACGGAGAAGTCGGGGCGGGTGGGCTCGCTCACCGAGAGCGGCGGGAGTTCGGATGCACCGGGCAGCAGTGCGCGGACATCTACCGCGCCGAGGCTGACGAGCAGCACGAACGCCCCGGCACAGCCGAACACGAGCATGAACATACCGAAACCAATCAGGCGACCTACCAGTTTGACCACGTCACACCTCCCCACACTCCTGATCGTGGGTGGAATTGTGGACGAGGTGCGAAGCGCTGTCAACAGGAGCTAGGGGCTAGGGGTAGGTGTTGATGCACCCTCACCCCAGGCTGCTTCGCAGCACGCCCTCATCCCGGTCGCGACCTGCGGTCGCTGGGAGAGGGGTGAATCGGTCTGCGGAAATAGAACCACGAAGCGGCGTCAATCCAACTGGAGCCACTAGCCGCGAAGTTTATTCGCGGCGGGGTTTTGGGGTTTCAGGCCAGCCTTCTCTGCCCCTACTCAGGCAGGTACTCGCTCAGGTCCAGCGCGGCGTAGAGCCGTTCGCGCGCCTCGCCCGGCAGGCGGCTGTGCCCGTATTCGCGGTATAGCCGGACCGTCTTATCGAGCGTGTTGATCACGATGCGGCAGTTCTCGCAGTCTGCCATGTGCTGCTCGATCTCCCGGCACAGCGCCTCCTCCGCCTCGCCGTCGATGTACAGCGAAAGGCTTTCGAGAAGCGCGCGGCAGGACTCATGGTTGTGATCGTGTGTGTGCTCGGCCACTTACGCTCTCTCCCGTGCCCAGTTCTGAAAATACTCCGACAGACGTTCTCGCAGGAACAGCCGCGCACGGTGCAGGCGGGACTTGACCGCCGACTCCGAGATGTCCAGCACCTCGGCGGTCTCGGCGGTGGACAGCCCTTCGATGTCCCGCAGGACGAACACCGGGCGCAGGGTGTCGGGGAGCTGCTGGATGGCCTCCTCCATGTACGCGTGCGCCTCGGCGCTCATCAGGTCGCGCTCCGGCAGGCAGCACCAGTCAAAGAACTGGCGCGGCACCAGGTCGCCGCTGTCCAGCCGGACGGGTCTGTCAATCGACACAGTGTCCGGGCGCTTCTTGCGCAGGCGCATCATCGCGGCGTTGTAGGTGATGCGGTACAGCCACGTACCGAGCTGGCTGCGCCCCTCGAAGCTCTCGATGGCCTTGTAGGCGCTGATGAAGGCCTCCTGCAGCACGTCCTCCGCCTCGAACGGGTCACCCACGATTTTGAGCGCGAGGTTGTACAGGCGGTCCGCGTAGAGCTCTACCAGCCGGGCAAAGGCCTCTTTGTCGCCGGTGCGCAGGGCGTCCAGGTCGATGTCGTCTTCGGTGAGAACTCTGTCTGCCATTTCTTTTGATGCGGGCTCGACGTTCGGGACTCAGGAACTTACGGTACCAGTATAACAGAGAGGGATACGGCCCGGCGAACAGGCGCCGGATTCGCTGTTACGGTTTTGTATGGGGTGTTTCTCCTATTGTTGGCCCTCCGATGCGACTTGATAATGGTAGCGTGAAGAAACAGAGTCGCCGGGCCTGCCAGCTTTAACCGGCGCTCCTACCTTTATTCTTTGTGACGACTGCCGAGGCCTCATCATTCTTCTTTATTTTCTCCCGGTCCGAGGCAGCACCGTCACCGGCTGGCAGGCTAACCTGCCGCGTCCGCTCAGCCCGGCGAATTGTCAGCGCGGGGAGACGGACGCAGGCTAACTGCACTTATTACGAGGTCATCATGCTGCGCCAGGACTTCTTTCAACTTCCCACGTCGCGCAAGAAGCAGCGGGGTCAGGGGCTTGTCGAATTTTCGCTGACGCTCATGACCTTCCTGCTGCTCATGGTCATGATCGTTGAGGTGGGCCGCATCCTCTGGACGTACGTCACGCTGCAGCACGCCGCCCGCACGGCGGCCCGCTATGCCGTGACAGGCCAGTGGTTCGAGCAGTACGCCCTCGATCCGGACGGGCACTGGGACGCCAGTTCCGACGACCCGCTGAAGCACATCCCGCCATGCTGGCCTCGCTTTAGCGACGACCCGGTCGCCCCGACCGTCGCCGCCTATGACGCCTACGAGCCGTTCCGTAACCCGCGCACCTGCTCCGTCGAGGCGGTAGCGCTCCAGGCCATGCGCCCCCTGCCGATGGATCCCCATGCGGCGGAGGGGCAGCCCGGCTGGTACCGGGTGCGCGTCTCCGGCGTGACGAACGACAAGTACCCCACAACCGGCACTTTCACGCGCGGCGACCCGCCCGCGTCGTACAGCTATGCCAGCTACTTTGACCCGGTCGCTCACGCCGGGGACCAGTTCGGCTGGTCGCTGGGGTTTGCGGGCCGGCCCGAGCAGACCGTTTCCGTGCGCACGGAGATGCGCCTGCCGATCATCACGCCACTCCTGAGCGGCGTTGTCCCGTCGATCCGGCTGTGGGCCACGGCCACCATGACCAATGAGGCGTACGGCAGCACCGGCGTGCAGCGCGACGCGATGCTCCCGCCGGAAATCCCCAACGTCTCGCCGTTTGAAACCCTGCTTCCGCCGGACCTCGTCGTCTCGGAGATGGCGTTTAACGGGCCCTACACGAACGGCATGCCCAAGGCGGATGTCGGCGCAGCGGTGCCCTTCACCGTAACGGTGAAAAACATCGGCGACATTGAAGCGCCCCCCGGCTACGTGATCAACCTGTACATCGTGCCGGAGGGCGGCACACCGGACTGGAACGCTCCTGTTGCCAGCACCGACCCGACCGCCAGCCCGGCGCTGATGCAGGAGGCCGTCTGGTCCGTCGTGGTCGATGTTACGTTCCCCGCCGTCGGGCGCTACGACGTTTACGCCCGAGTTGACGCGACGGACGTGGTGGATGAAATCGGCACGGGCGAGGAAACGAACCCGCTCGGCGAGACGAACAACACCTATAAGTTTCCGGAGGCAGTGCTCGTCGGCAACCTGGTTGACCTGCGCCTGACGAGCGGTACCGTCTCGAACACCACGCCGAACGTCGGCGAGACGGTGACGTACACCTTCAACTATGACAACGCTGGCTTCAGCACGGCGACAGGCGTTGTCATCCGGCATGACCTGGACAACCTCGGCACGTCGCAGCTTCAGTTCGTCTCGGCAAACAAGAGTTGCTCGCTGTCCGGCGGCGTGGTCGAGTGTGCCATCGAGGATCTCACGCCGGGTGCGTCGGGCACGCTGGAGCTTGTCGTCGAGGTGCCGAACAACCCGGCCCTGCCCGGCCAACGGCTGACCAGCACCACGACGATCGGCTCTGCGGCAACCGATACCGAAATGAATCCTGCCGACAACCAGCTCACGCTGGACCTGTTGGTCGGCGGCGTGGACGTGCGCTTCACGCAGGCGACGGTTGACAACAACCTGCCCAACACCGGCAACGAGATCACCTACACGGTGACGCTGGAGAACCTCAGCCCGAACCCTGCATCGAACGTACGGGTATCTGTCGCGCTCGCTGCCGGGCTGGACTACGTGAATGACAGCGCAGGCGGCGCGTACGACAGCGGCACCGGCGTGTGGACCATCGGCGATTTGCCGCCCGGCTCGGCTGCCTCGCTGCAGCTTGTGGCGAGGGTCAGCGCGACGTCGGGCAGCCCCGACGCGACCTTCACGCTGCTCGACACGACTCCCGTCAACGTGAACACCGACCTGGTGCGCCGGGTGAGCGTGCAGGTGCAGAACGCCGACCTCCGGCTGACCAAGACGGTTGAGCCCTGGCTTGCCGCGTACACGGAGGATGTCGTCTACACGCTGACCGTCACCAACGACGGGCCGCACGCCGCGACGAACGTGCAGATCGTCGACCAACTGCCCTCGGGCGTGACGTACCGCTCTCACGACGGCGGCACGTACAACCCTTCGACCGGCGTATGGGCAGTGGGCAACCTCGGCGTGGGCGCGAGCGCCACGCTCACCATCACCGCGACGGTGTCGGAGCGCACCGATGGCACGCTCATTACGAACAACGTCAATGCGGCGGATGTGACCGCCGATCAGTACGACCCGATCACCGCGAACAACCAGCCGAGCGCCACCTTTGAGGTGGGCAACAAGGCCGATCTTGAGGTGAGCGGCAGCGTGAGCGTCGGCAGTGGGCCGGCCTCGTCGGAAGTTATCGCGACGGTGGGCCAGACGCTGCGCTACACCATCACCGTGAAGAACAACGGCCCGAACGACGCCTTCGGCGTGACGGTGAAGGACGCAATCAAGCCTGCGCTGCTGGCGTCGCTCCAGAGTGTGAGCATTACCGGCCCCGGCTCGCTCGACTCGTCGAGCGGCGTGTGGTCCGTCGGCAACGTACCGGCTGGGGAAACGCGCACGCTCGTGATCACCGGCACGGTGGCCAGCCGCTCGACACGCAGCGTCTACACGACGACGGCCAACGTCACCCTGACCGATCCAGCCGACCTCGTGCCGGGCAACGACCGGACTTCTCTGTCCGTTACGCTGTCCGACACCCTGGCCGATCTGGTGCTCACGGTGGAGCCGAACACGGTCAGCGCGATCTTTAGCGAGACGGCCAGCTACACCGTCCGAGTCACAAACAATGGCCCAATGGCGGCAACCGGCCTGCAGATCTCGCTTGCCGACTTCGTCAGCCTGGACCCGTACGTTCTCGACCTGGGTACTGCCACGCCCTCGCGCGGCTCGTTTAACGCAGGAACAGGCCGCTGGACCATCAGCAGTCTGGCCTCCGGCAGCAGCGCAACCATCACTATCAGCGGGAAGGTGGTGGACACCACGCTGGTCAACGGCCCGCGCACGTACCGGGGCACGGTGACCGTCGTGACACTGAACCAGTGGGACCCGACGCCCGCCAATGCAAACTGGGAGCTCAATGCCGAGTGGCCCGCGCCCGTGTACTACAACGTCGGCAATAACTGCGGCGCGATCACCTGGGGCGACCCGACGAACGGGCTTGAGCACGGCCACCCGCTGATCGGCAAGGATGTGGTCTGGCAGCCGCTGAACTCGACCTACGGGACGACCATCTCGAAGACGATCTACGCACCGGCGGGTACCACGTATCCGAGTTCGCCCGGAGCACAGATCAGCTCGGAAGATGCTGCCCTGTTCCGGTGCCTTGCGACCAGGAACAACAACAGCTTCAGCATCCAGATCAACGATCTGATCCCCGGCAGGTACCGCGTGACGCTGCTGCTCGTCGAGCCGGACGGCAACAAGGCGGACAACTTCACCATCGATGTCAACGGCACGCGTGTCTTTAACGGCAACATCTGGGCCCAGTCGGGCGGCAGCCGGAACAACGAGATTTACTACATCACACAGGGCGAGATCACGGTTGGCTCGGATGGCAGGGTAACGCTCAATATAGCGCGCTACGGCGCGGTCTCCGGCATCGGCCTGCAACTCATCGGGCAGTAGCCGCGCCGGACACGAACAGGAAGTATAGAAGGGGTCCGTTGAGGAGGACCGATGGCTTTTCTCAGACGACGCGATGACGACTTTCTCCCACCTGAGCCGCGCGAACCGCGCGAGCCGATCAAGCTGCCGAAGCTCCGGCTGAGCCAGGGCATCCAGATGGTGCTGGCCTTCACGCTGACGCTGGTCGCGGCGCTGGCCTGCGCGTTCGGTGTGCTGGTGCCCGCCCTGAGCCCGGAGCGCGCCTCCGCGCACCCCGGCTCTGAGATCGACACCTCGCAGCCGACCGCACGCGAGGCATACGTGCCTGCGCTGCTGCTGGCCCGCGAGACGGACGTCCGCGCGGAGTTGATGAGCGCCGCTGCCATCTGGACCCCGCCTCTCGACCGCGACCGCATGGCTGCGGGCCGCGGCAACTGGACGTTCTTCTTCTACCTGCCCGCGACCGGCGAGATGATGACCGTCGTCGCGGCGGCGGATGCCGCGCCCGAGGTTGTGTCCGTCGAGCCCTGGCCTGTGCCGCCCTCGTTGTTTGACGATGAGCGCTGGCGTATTGACAGCCCCACGGCACTGGCCGTCCTGCTGGATAAGTGCGGCGCGGCGCTTAACGAGTCGCCGGAGGCACAGGCCGAGGTGCGGCTTTCCACCGCGTCGGCGAACCTGACGCTGCTGTGGAACGGGCGCGTGCTGGCCGGGGCGGATGCCGCGCCGCTGTGCGAGGTCACGGTGGACGCGGTCACCGGCGTGCCGAGGTAGGCTTCGGCAAGGAAACGGTGCAGCTTTGTTAACCAAGAAACCCCTCCCCCCGCTGACCCCTGCGGCGGTCAGCACCCCCTCCCCGCTGGTGGGGAGGGGGATGGGGGTGGGGGGGACATCAACCACACACATCATCTTTATCTGTGGTGGTTCAGGACTCATCTTCGTTGTAGGTAAGGGAGCCATGATCGAACAACTTTTCTCGCACAGAGGGAGAGGCCCGCGCCGCGAGGGCTCTCGCGGCCAGAGTCTTGTTGAATTTGCCCTGGTGCTGCCCATCCTGCTGATCGTCGTCTCCGGCGTGCTGGAGGTGGGCAATGTGCTGACGATATACAACCGGGTGCAGCTTACCGCCCGCGAGGGTGCTCGCTTTGCGGCGGCGGGTGGCTCCGACGTCTACAGCATCATCGACCAGGCCAGCCGCGAGTCGCTGGAGCTTAACGAGGACTTCATGACGGTCTGGGTCGTGCGCCCGACGATCGTTGCCAAGCACTCCAACGGCACCCCGCTACCGTCTGGGTCCTGGACATGGAAGGGCGGCAGCCGCACCGCCTGGGGCGTGGAGGAAAAGTGCATCTTCGGGGATATGTGTGGTGTGATGGCCAGCCCTATCACACCGCAGACGGTCCTCGACAACCTGCCCAAGGCGATCACACAGGCCGACCCTGCCGAGATCGACGGTACGACCTTTGCGGTGGTGGTCGTCTACTACGAGTCGCCGACGATCCTCAACCTGCCCTTCTGGCAGGCGGATGGCACGACGGCTGCCGGGCGCATCCCCATCTGGGCCTACGGCATCATGGCGCAGGAGGTCGAGCAGGAGGCCGTCGCGATGCTCTCCAGCGGGTGCAGCGCCTACTCCCTGCTGATCGAGCGCCAGCACCTGCTTAACCGGAAGGAGGGCGACCGCTTCACGCTGCGGGTGAATCAGGTGCATGCGGGCGGGCCTTACGACCAGTTTGGCTTCGTTGGCTGGCGGTTCGATGCCAACAACGGTAACCCGCAGACTAACCCGTCCTACGTGATTAATCAGGGTGGTCGGCCAGGCTCGATGAACTTCCCCGGAACGATCAACCGTAATGACCTGGGGATCGGCTTCCTTGAATACGACGATGACCCGGAGGACGACACCAACCTGCACCGGGGTGACTGGGTGCTCGCGAACGAGGCCAAGCCCTCGAACGCCAGCACGCCGCTGAACGACCACATCAGTGCCGGGCGGGTCATCCGGATCATGGTGTATGACTACCAGCCGGGTGTGAACCCCGGTTACTATCGCCACCAGTACGGGCATCCGAACCAGCCCAACTGGGGCCCGGAGCTGTGGCAGTACCGTGTGGACGACTTCGCGCTGGTGCGCATCATCTCGTGGAGCCCTAGCCAGGACACGATCACCTTTGAATTTGTGCGCTTCGATACTTCGTGCGGGTATGACACCGGCGCGTAAACAGCGGAGCGAGAGGTAACACCGACATGTTCCACTTCATTGAGAGTCTGCTGCCGCGTGGTGAGGACGGCGAGCGCGAACGCGGCCAGATCGTCGTTCTGCTGGCGCTGGCGATGGTCGGCCTGCTGGTTGCCGGTGGGCTTGCCACCGATGCCGGCGTGCTGTTCATGCGCAAGTCACAGCTTGACCGCGCGGTGGACGCCGCCGCACTGGCAGGCGTGACGCAGCTCCCCACCGAGACGGATGTTGCGCTGGCGCTCGCCGCGTCGAACACGCGCGGGCAGCAGCTACTGGCCGCCAACGGCATCATCACGACGACTGCCGCCGAGTGCCTGGAGCCGGGCCACCCCAACTACGCTAACCGCTGGAACCTGTACGACTACTGCGGCAAGCGCACACCCGGCGATATGCCCGGTTCGATCCGCTACCACGTCGAGGTGAGGTGGCAGGCGGAAACCTACTTCATGAAGCTGGTTGGCTTCGACACGTTCCCGCTGGTGGCAGAGGCGACTGCCGAGTACATGCCGATGGTGGACATCTTCTCCAGCAGTGCGATGGAGACGAGCATCCTCCAGTCGTCCAACCAGGCCATCTTCGGCCCGCAAAGCTGCTCCAGCATGGGCGATGCCTACTCGCCGGTTGCCTCGCCCTGGCACGGGGAGACGAACGGCGTTTACACCTATCGCATTCGCATCCCTGCCGACTATCTGACCCGGCACGACAAGCTGCGCGTCGAGCTGTTCGACCCCGACACCGCGAATCGGCGGCAGTCCTCCTATGTCACCTACAACCTGAACGGGGTGCGGCAGACGCTCTCCAGCGATGGCACAACGTGCTCGGGGAATGACCAGAGGGAGCCATGCCTGTTCAACAAGGGCACGGCAGCGAACCCCTTCTGGTGGTTCGTCCGCATCGACGAGAACCGCACGAGCCGCACCAGCGGCGATACAGGCTGCGGCACGCCGGGTAGCTACACCCCGAACTACAACACTCGTACGGAGTTCCGGCTGTACTACCTGCGCCAGAACCCTGACGGCAGCCTGTCGGAGGTGGACCTGGCCTACTACATCGGTGAGTCGGATGGGACGAACGCAGCCGAGGCGCTTGCCACCGACATGCACTGGGTTTCGCCCGGTGCACCGGCGGAGGAGCGGATGCCGGCGTTCACGGTCGGTGACGTGTTTGGTAACCCGACTCGGCCCGATGCAAGCACGATCATGTCGTACGCCGAGCCCGCCACGACGACCCAACCCTGCCCGTCCTGCTCCGGTGATGGCAACTTCATCATCGACCTGCTGAACGAGACACCGGGCATCTTCGTGGACCCCAGCACGGGCTCGCGTGACATCTTCCTAGATGTGAAGGCGATCTCCGGCGCGTCGGAGAACGGTTTTGAGCTGTGGGCCGGCCCGCCGCGCTCGTCCGACCCTTACAAGTACTCGGCGCCGTCCTACGTCAACGCGCGGCAGATCTACCTCCAGCTCAAGAGAAACGCAGACGAGGAGATCCACACCTCTGACGGCGTCGGCATTTATGGCATTGGCCACCTGCCGATGAACTCGAACACGACCAACCGTGTGGACATCCCGCTCGCGTACCTGGGCCCGGAGTTCGGCGGGCAGCGCATCTATATTGACCTGTTCGACGCAGACTCTGGCACCCAGCCGCCGATCAGCTTCTACTTCGACACGCTGTCGCGCAGCGACTGGACCGCGTGCTTCGACGACGGTACGGCGAGCAACAACGACTGCGGCAAGGCGCTGCCGGATGGCCCCGGGGGGAAGCGGGAACATTACCGCGGGCCAGACAACCTCAACCGCAACGGCCAGTGGGCGCGGTATGAGTTTATCATCCCGGGCGAACTGGTCGAAGGGGATGTCTCAGATGGGCGGATGCCCTTCTACGGCGGGCGCCTGATCGCCAGCTACGTGGGTGGTAATCATGACACCTACGGCTGGAAGATGACCATCGAGTCGCGGCCCTTCCTGGTGAAGTAGGGGCGCGCCTGGGTCTTGCTTCGTGCTGACCTTCTCTTTGCCTCGGTAGAGGCGGCTCTCAGAGCCGCCCAGGGGGCCGGTGTGATGTGCGATGCTTCGCATCAACCGCATCATTAGACCGGCCCCCTGCTCAATAACAACGGGAGCGCGCAGCGCCCCGACCTAACGGGGGGAGAATCCCCCATTACGCAGCTATCTTCACATACCTATAATTCCTGTGAACGCTAGGGGTGGGCAGATAGGTCTTCGACGCGCTCCCGCACGGGTGGAGCACCCACACCACGCTACTAAAGACTAACTAGGAGAAACAACCATGGGTGCTGGCCGTACCCGGAAAACCGGACTGATTCTCATCGTGTTGATCCTCGTTGTGCTCCTCATCGCGGTAGGTGCGATCTTCCTGCTGCGGGGCACGCTTTTCGGCGGGCAAGAAGTGGCATCCGACGAGGGCGGACAGTCGCCGCAGCAGGCGGCCCAGCCGACCGCCCCGCCGACCATCGACATCCTGGTCGCCGCGCGGGACATCCCGCGAGGGAAGCTCATCACCGCCGATGACCTGACGATCATGTCATGGCCCGCGATTGAGCAGGCCCCGCCTCCGCTGGGTGTGCTGGTGGTGGACGGGAGCACGGGCGCCGGACTGGAGCAGGCCGTAGGCCGCATGGCCCGCGCTGACATCCTCGCCGGTTCCCCGGTGCTGGAGACGGTGCTCACCGCTGCCGGGCAGGCCACCGATCTGGCTGACGTCGGCTCCGACGCCGCGCTGCGTATCCCGTCCGGGTATATCGCCATTGCCGTGCCGGTGACCCGCCTGTCGTCCGTGGCCTACGCGCTACGTGAGGGCGACCACGTGGACGTGCTGATGTCGTTCCGCTTCATGGACGTGGACGAGGAGTTCCAGACCGAGCTGCCTAACAACGCCGTCCTTCTGGATGTGGACGAGGAAACGGGCGAACTGGTGGTGAGGGAGTACCCCGTCGGGCGTGAGGAGCGCGGCATCTTTGGTGACACCATCATGATGGTGCCGGGCGACGGCGAGAAGGCCATACAGCAGACGACGCAGCTTGTCATCGACAACGCGGTGGTTCTGCACGTGGGCAACTGGCCCTTGAGCGACCTGAACCAGCCGATCGTCGTCACGCCTGAGCCGACGCCGACCCCGGTCCCCGAAGGCGAGGCCCCGGCGGACGGGCAGACGGCGAGCGCTCAGACCGCGCCCACGCCGGTCCCGTCGCTGCCTGTGCCGGACGTCGTGACGCTGATCATGCCGCGGCAGGATGCGCTCATCATGAAGTACGCGATTGAGCAGGGCGCGAGCATCGACCTGGCGCTGCGCAGCGCCGCCGACGACGACGTGCAGGGTATCACGACCGACCCAGTCACGCTGTCCTACATCATCAACTCGCGCAACGTGACGCCGCCGGAGAAGCTGCCCATCGCGCTCGATCCGCGCCTCGACAAGCTGCAAGAACTGGTTGAGGAAGACATCTACGTGGCCCCGCCGCCACCACAGGAAACGGGCGTTGGTAGCTAGGCAAAATCTTGCCTCAGAACGTGGATTTGGGTATGATTATGCCCGCTGTGCCAACATCATATAAGGAGTAAAGGGAATGGCAGGTAAGAAGGGCGCTAAGAAGACGGTCGGCAAGGCTCGCAAGGACATGGGGCCGAAGTCCGTAATGCGTCTCATCTACGTCGCGAAGGAGAACGGCTCGTTCGCACCGAAGTACGAGCGCGTCGCCGATGAGGCGGCAGCGAAGTAGCAGAACGTCGGCAGATTAGCTGAACTACTGCACTGATTGCATAATCGACGCCCTGTGTGGTCATCACACGGGGCGTTTTTTTTTTGATCCTCTGGCGGGGGAACAACCGTTGCCGCGAATATGCCCTGATAGGGGCGGGTGTGATGCGCGATGTTTTGCATCGACCGCATCATTAGACCCGCCCCTGCAACGCACCTCTATCCACCCGCCTTCTGTTCCAACTCCGTGAGGATCTCCTTGATGCGGGCCTCGGCCTGTTCGATCTGGCGGGTTAGCTCGTCAACCCGTGTGTCGATCGCGTCGAGCCGGTCCTCGCTGGCGGTAAGCTGCTGCAAGACCCGCGCCCGCAGGTGGCCCTCCTGCCCGGTTGGCTTGAGGGCGTGCAGGTTCTCGCGGAGCTGTGCCTCGCGCTCGTATACCTCGCCGCGCTCGGCTTTGAGCTTGTCCTGCTCCTGCTTCGCCTGCTCGATGAAGGCCAGGTTGTCGAGCAGCGTGCTCAGTGCATCGAACGTCGCCTGATCCAGCCAGCGGTCGCGCAGATAGCGCTCCAGGCGGCGGTAGTCGAGGTCCGAGATCTGCTCGTGCCGCGAGGTGAGCCGCCGCTCGCGGCGGGTGAAGATCGCCTCCCCCCGCGCGCCGACCTCGACCCGCCAGCGGCGCTCAGTGGCCGTCTCGGCGTCAGGCGGTGGCGTGTCGAACAGCTCGTACTGGCTTGTGACCGGCGCTTCGATGGTGATGACGTGGTCCTGGTCGGTGTCGTTCTCCAGCATGTAGGTGGTGGTCTGCACCTGGTACTCGTTGATCAGCAGGTAGCCCTCACGGATCACCAGCCCAGCCATCTCGGTGTGGCGCGCACTGCGTTCGACGACACGCACGCCCAGTTCGACGGCGTAGGCCAGGTACACCTCGCTGCCGCTCTTGGTGAAGGGGATCACCGCCTCGCCCCGGTACTCGCCATCCTCGACGATAGTCACGGGCCCGCGCTCCAGCGTCAGGCCGGTCGTGTTGGCGAAGCGCAGCGCGACGACCGGATGGCTGGGCAGCTTCGCGCCGTTGTACAGAAGTTCGCGCGTGTAGGCGATGTCCGCGCTGATGATGGGCACCAGTGCCGACTCGCCGCGCTTGACGCTGACGGGCGTCGTCACCCGGTACTCGAAGAAGGCCCCTGCCTCCTGTCCCTCGGCGACGGGCTGAACTGCCGCTTCCTCGCGGTCCAGGCCGGCAGCCGGCATCGGCGCGGGCATCTCCCGTGCGGACGCAGCCGCGTCCCCGGCGTACATAGCCTGTATCGGCGGGCGTTTCGCCAGCCGCCGTTCAGCGCGGAACTCGACCGGGCCGGGTGCGACGCGAGCCTGCTCCTCGATGACCGGGCGCTCCGGGATGCGGGACGAGTACAGGTCGTAGATGAAGGAGATCGGCTGCCCGGCGACGAGCGTCACGCGCACGTCCTCAAGGTCTTCATCGAAGCGGTTGTCGAACAGCCCCCAGCCCTGCAGCAGCGCGGTTCCGGTGTCGCTCTGCTCGTCGGTTTCCGCAACGAGACGGTAGCTCACCCGCCAGGTGGGGCTGGGCGCGACGTAGTACACGACCAGCCGATGCGAGCCTTCGCTCAGGCGCACGGCGACGGTCCGGCTGAGGTCTTCGCTGAGGCTGGTGTCGAGGAAGAAATGCAGGTCGTGTTCGGCACGGGCGTCGAGCAGGCGCAGGCTGCGCACGTCGCTGAGCCGGTAGGTGGCGACCTCGTTCCCCGGCTCCCGCACGATGGAGACGAGCGTGCTGTCGAGCGGTGCCTGCTCCACGTCAAACAGGTCGATGCCCGCCATGCGCCCGGTCACGGTTTCACCGTCCACCCGCAGTTCGACGTGCCGCCCGCGCAGGTCGCGGAGCAGGTCGCGCAGGCTGGCATGGTCCGACAGCCGGATGGAGCTGTCCGCCTGGGCGGCGTCGGCGTCGAGAGGCGTCTGGTAGCGGATGCCGCGTACGTGCCCCTCGCCCTGGTCCACCACGACGAGGCTTTTCAGCACGTCGTTGATAGCGTCGTGGCGAAAGGTCAGCGTCACCTCGTCGCCCTCTACCTCGCCTTCCCGTCGGAAGAAGCCGATGCCGTGCTTGTAAAGCGTCATCTCGCGTACCGGCAGCTCGCTCATAATGCCTCCTTGTGTTGTGACGGGGTCATGTCTGCATTATCAGTGATGCGCCGGATGGGTGCAAGATGGCGGCACAGCCCTCCACGATTACCCCGCAAACGTCTGCACGATGGTGCGGATGCTGAGCAGGATGATCAGCGTGCCGACCATGATCATCAGCGCTTTGGGTGGCAGCCGCTTGCACACGACGGCGGCAAGCGGTGCGGCGATCACGCCGCCAACCAGCAGCCCGAGGATCACAGGCCAGTGCTGCGCGACGACCGTGCCGATCGTCACGATGAAGGTGATAGCCTGCGCGGTGGTAACAAAGAACTCCGTTGCGTTGACTGAGCCAATGGTGAAGCGCGGCTCGTGCCCGTTGGCAACGAGCGTCGAGGTGACGATTGGCCCCCAGCCCCCGCCGCCGATCGCGTCGAAGAAGCCGCCGGCGAGCGCCAGCAGAATCGGCCTGGGTTCGCGGTTTTCCGGCGGGTTGAACTTGCGAAATGCCCGGAGGAAGATCAGGAGGCCCATCACCAGGAGATACACCGACACCACCGGCTTGATAATGTCCGTCGGGATGCTGGTGAGGATATACGCGCCGATCACACCGCCAAGCACACCCGGAACAAGCAGCGCGATGACCAGCCGCCGGTTGACGTTGCCCAGCTTGAAGTGGGAGAAGCCCGACGTGCCAGTGGTAAAGATCTCTGCAACGTGGATGCTGGCACTGGCAGCGGCGGGCGACACGCCCGTGCTCAGCAGGAAGGTGGTCGCGGTTACGCCATAGGCCATGCCCATCGCACCATCGACGATCTGGGCGAGGAACCCAACCAGAGCAAACAACAGAATCTGCCCGATCATGTGATGTCGGCCTCCTTCGTTGGCAAGGGTAATCGGTGCTTATAAGTACCAAAAGTCTATAGAAATACTAGACTATTAGACCCACCGAAAACCGCCCCGGTCGCGGTTGTCGCGTGTTACGGGTTAGTGGCTAAGGGTGCGAGCCTGCTCGATGCGGGCCGTTACGTCGGCTAAGGTTGTGTGGTCGAGAATTTCGGCGATGGCGTTGCGCACATCCAGCATGATGAGCCGCAGCCCGCACGTCTCCTCGTCAGGGCAGCCGCACGGCTCGTAGGCCATCTGGCTGACGCAGCGGATCGGTGCGAGCGGGCCATCGAGCACACGGATGATGTGGCCCAGCGTGATGGATTCGGGCGGGGCACTGAGGTAGTAGCCGCCGTTCAGGCCCATCTTGCTGTTCAGCAGCCCGGCGTTTTTCAGCGTGAGCAGGATTTGCTCCAGGTACTTGACCGGGATCTGCTGCTCGTCTGCGATGTCCTTGATGCGAACCACGTTGTCCGGGCTGCTGCCCGCCAGGGCAATCATTGCCCGCAGGCCGTATTCGCCACGTTTGGATAGCTTCATACCGGTACGCCAGAATGTCTAGTACTTCGATAGGAGAAGATGGTAAAAGTGTATGCTGAGTTGCGCGGTAAGTCAATAGAACGAGTAAGATTTTGGCCTGAACCCCACCCCCGTGCAGTTGCTTCGCCAACTGCACGCCCTCATTCCGCATCGCGGGGAGGGGAGGCTCGCTCGATCAGACCGTAGCCGCGACGTTTAGTCGCGGCGGTTATGGCCTAACCCAACCCTCCGTGCGGCGCCGATAATTCAACTGCACTGGAGCCGCCAGCAAAAAGCCCCTTGCCCGGGATGGCAAGGGGCTTCTGTTTGCGAACCTTTGCCAACCTTAGACCGCCGGCGGCATCTCGACGAACTCCGGCCCACCTGCGAGGCCCGTCCAGCGACGCCACGCGAGCGTCCACAGCGTCGAGAAGTAGGCCGTGACCGTGCCGTTGACGAGCAGCATCACCGGGATGATGATCAGGCACAGGCAGATGAGCAGCGGCGCGAGGATGAGCGTCAGGACGCCGATGCCGAGGCCGATGCCGACCTGGATCAGGAAGAGAACGAGCGCCGGGCCGAGGTTATCCCGCAGAACCTGCCAGCCGCGCCCGTACGACTCGAAGACTGACGTGTTCTCCAGCATGGCTGCCCGCTCGGCGAACGTCTGGAGCAGACCGAGCACGAACGCCGCGATAGCCGCAAGGCAGGCCACCGCCACGAAGGTGACACCCAGCCCGCCGAAACCGGGACCGGCGAACATATCGCCGCTGAAGCTGCGCATGCTGAAGGCCGCCATGCCGAGGCCCGCGCCTACAATGAGCAGGATCAGCATGGGGATAGCAGGCAGGATGCCGATGCCGATCAGCCGCCAGCCGCGCGCCCAGGCTGCCCGCCACGAGTCGCCAAACGTAGTTGCCCCGCCTGCGTCGAGCACCGAAGCTCCGTGGACCAGCGCGCCGCGGGCCACGAGGCCCAGCGCCCACAGTACCACCCCGATGACGAAGGCCACGCAGAGGATCGGGATGAGGATAGCCAGCGTCAGCCCGCCAAGGATAGGCAGTGCTTCATCCTCAAGGTCGAACTCGAAGTCGAAGTCCTCGCCAAACTCACGCTCAAAGTCGCGCTCGAAGTCGCCATCATCAAACTGGTAGCTGCTGCCGCCACCACCGCCGCCGAACGAGCTGCCACTCGTCAGCGCGACGATGATGCCGAGCAGGATGAGCCACTTGTTGTTCCAGACGATATCCCACGCCCGGCGTAACAGATAGCCGTAGTCCATTGTTTACCCCTGTCACCAGTGATTTGCGGTCGCCGGCTCACCGCGTTATTCCCATTCAATAGTCGCCGGTGGTTTGCTCGTTACGTCATAAACAACCCGGTTAACACCCGGCACCTGGTTGACGATCTGCGTGCTGACCTCCGCCAGCAGGTCGTAGGGCAGCCGCGCCCAATCGGCGGTCATAAAGTCGTCGGTCACCACTGCCCGGAGCGCGACGGTCTCGGCGTAGGTGCGGGCGTCGCCCATCACACCCACACTTGTGACCGGCAGCAGCACCGCGAAGGCCTGCGCGGTGTCCCCCCGGAGCATCCCCGCCCGCCGCAGCGCGTCCGTGAAGATCGCATCTGCCGCGCGGAGCCGCTCCAGCCGCTCCCGGGTCACCTCGCCCAGGCAGCGAACTGCCAGCCCCGGGCCGGGGAAGGGTTGCCGCCACACGATCTCCTCTGGCAGCCCGAGCGCCTCGCCGATCCTGCGCACCTCGTCCTTGAACAGATTCCGCAGCGGCTCGACCAGTTCGAACGTCATGTCCTCCGGCAGCCCTGCCACGTTGTGGTGAGACTTGATGCGGTGCGCGCCGGGGCGGTCGGGCGCTGCCGACTCGATCACGTCCGGGTAGATCGTGCCCTGCGCCAGAAACCGGATCTCCCCGAACTCGGCGGCGATGCGGCGGGCCTGAGCTTCAAAGGTGCGGACAAACAGCTCGCCGATGATCGTGCGCTTGTCCTCCGGGTTGGTGACCCCCGCCAGCGCATCGAGGAACGCGTTGCTGGCGTCGACCGTCACCAGGTTGAGACCCATCGACCGCTGGAACGTCTCGACGACCTGCTCGGCCTCGCCCTGACGCAGCAGACCGTGGTTGATAAAGACGCAGATCAGCCGGTCGCCGATGGCCCGGTGGAGCAGCGCGGCGACGACGGACGAGTCCACCCCGCCGGAGAGGCCGAGCAGCACACGCCCGTCCCCCACCTGCTCACGAATCCGGTCGATAGTCTCACCGATCAATACGTCGGAAGTCCAATCGGAGTTGCAGCCGCAGATACGCAGCGCGAAGTTGGCGAGTATCCCCGTTCCGTGCGGCGTGTGCGATACCTCCGGGTGGAACTGGATGCCGTACAGCGCGCGGTCGGAGTCGGCCATTGCCGCGACAGGGGTATTCGCAGTATAGCTGAGCGGCTCGAAACCGCGCGGCGGCTCTTCGATGCGGTCGCCGTGGCTCATCCACACGTTCAACCTGGCGGGGAGGCCCGCCCAGAGCGGCGTATCGCCGCTTGTGTACAGCACTGCCGGGCCGTACTCGCGCTCGCGCGCCGCGCCGACGCGCCCGCCGAGCGTGTGCGTCAGAAGCTGCATCCCGTAGCAGATGCCGAGCACCGGCAGGCCGGAGTCGAGTACATAACCGGGCAGGGTGGGTGCGCCCGGCTCGTAGACGCTGTTTGGGCCGCCGGAGAGCACGAAGCCGCGCAGTTCCGGGCGCAGCACCCGCTCAGGCGGGGCGTCCCAGGGGTGCAGTTCGGCGTAGACACCGATCTCACGCAGCCGCCGCGCGATGAGCTGGCTGGTCTGCGAGCCGTAATCGAGTACGACGATCGTATCGTGGAGCATGAGGTATCCTTCCTGCGGGGGTATGGCTCGCCTTATGGCGGATGGCAGATGGCGTATAGCTCGCTCTATGGCCACAAGCCATCTGCCATATGCTAATCCTCCAGGATGATCTCGCCGTTGACCATCGCCTTGACAATGACGAGCGATTCGATATGCGGGCAATGGTCGGAGAGGATCTCACGCCCGCTCTCAAAGGCCTTCTCCACGACGGTGCCGATGCCGACGACCTCCGCCCCGGCCTGCTTGACGATGTGTACCAGCGCCTCAAGTGTCTTGCCGCTGGCGAGGAAGTCATCGATGATGAGCACCCGGTCGTCGGCGTGCAGGAACTCCGGCGAGACCATCAGCAGCACGTCGCCACCCTTCGTCGGCGAGGGCGCGGTCTCGACGTAGACCGGCTCCTTCATCGTGATTGGCTTGCGCTTGCGGGCATACACGACGGGCAGCTTCATGGCTATGCCGGTTGCGAGGGCCGGGCCGATGCCGGAGACCTCGGCGGTGAGGATGCGCGTCGCGCCGCTGTGCTCGAATCGCCGGGCGAACTCGCGCCCCATTTCGGCCATGAGTACGGGGTCCATCTGGTGGTTGAGGATGCTGTCGATCTTGAGGATGCCGCCGCCGAGGTTGCGGCCTTCTGCCAGGATGCGCCGCTTCAGCTCTTCCAACGCGATCTTCTCCTTGGCTATGCGCGGGATCAATGCGTTGCCGCCTATTGTAGCCGCCCGGTAAGAAGCGGCAAGTGGGGGATCGCGGATTCAATTTCGTGAATTAGCAGGGGCGGGTGTGATGCGCGATGCTTCGCATCGACTGCATCATTAGACCCGCCCCTACCATACAATGGTTACGATCGAGGGTGTTTGTTCGTGATTGGCGCCGGAACCCTCGCCCCAGGCTGCCTAATCCGCCGCCTCGGCCTCGTGGGCGAACTGGGTGTGGTAAAGCTGGGCGTACAGCCCGCGCTGCGCGAGCAGATCGTCATGCGTGCCGCGCTCGACGATGCGGCCCCGGTCCATCACGAGGATCTGGTCGGCGGCGAGGATCGTGCTCAACCGGTGGGCGATCACCACACTGGTGCGCCCCGCCAGCACCTTCTGCAGCGCCTCCTGAATGAGCGCCTCGGACTGGCTGTCCAGATGGCTGGTGGCCTCATCGAGCACGAGGATGCGCGGGTTCTTCAGGATCACACGGGCGATGGCCAGACGCTGCTTCTCGCCGCCGCTCAGGCGATAGCCGCGCTCCCCGACAATGGTGTGGTAGCCGTTCGGCAGCCCCATGATGAAGTCATGGATGTTCGCCGCCCGGCAGGCCTCCTCGACCTCCTCCTGCGTGGCGTCGAGCTTGGCATACAGCAGGTTCGTCAGGATCGTGTCGTGGAACAGGTACGTCTCCTGCGTGACCATGCCGATGTTCGCCGCCAGCGACTCGAGCGTCACGTCGCGCAGGTCATGCCCGTCGATCAGGATGCGGCCCTCGGTCGGGTCGTACAGGCGCGGGATGAGGTACGTGAGCGTCGTCTTACCCGCGCCGCTCGGCCCGACGAGCGCCACAAGCTGCCCCGGCTCAATGGTGAACGATATGTTTTCCAGCGCGTGCTCGCGCGCCTGGCTGCGTGGCACGGGGATCGGGTGTGCCGGCCCGCCGCCGTTGGCGTCTACATCGTCGGACAGCACTGCCGTCACGCTGTCCATGCTGTGCCGCTGCACGTCGCTGAGCAGCGCCGCTTCATCGACCTCGTACTTGAAGGTCACGTTGTCAAAGGTCAGCCGCCCCTCGACCGTCCCCAGAGAGATCGCGCCGGGGCGCTCGGCAATGTCGAGCGGCAGGTCCACGACCTCGAAGACGCGCTCGAAACTCACCATCGACGTGGCGAAATCCACCGGAGCGTTGGTCAGCGACGACAGCGACGCGTAAAGCTGCGACAGGTACGCAGTCAGGGCGACGATGGTACCGATCTGGATCGCGCCGCGCAGCACCAGATGCCCGCCGAGCCAGTACACCAGCGCCGTCCCGATCGCCCCGATCAAACCGATCAGCATGAAGAACTGCGCGCCGAGCACCGCCTGCGTCACGCCACTGTCACGCACACGGGCGGCCCGCGACCGGAACCGCTCGATCTCGGTGTTCGTCCGCCCGAACAGCTTGACGAGCAGCGCGCCGCTGACGTTGAGCGTCTCGTTCATCATCGCGTTCATCCGGGCGTTGTCGTCCATGCGCTCGCGCTGGATGTCGCGCAATGTGTTGCCGAGCCGTCGCGCCGCGAGGATGAAGAGCGGCAGCAGGGCGAGTGCAAGCAGCGTCAGCCGCCACTCAAGCGCCAGCATCACCGCGAGGACCGATACCGCCTGCACGACCTGCGTGATGATGTCCACAATCGTGCTGCTGATGGCACGTTGCGCGCCGACGACGTCGTTGTTGAGACGGCTCATCAACTCGCCGGTCTTGGTATGCGTGAAGAAGCGCAGCGACATGCGCTGCAGGTGCGTGTACAGGTCAACGCGCAGATCGTAGATCACGCCCTCGCCGACGGCGGCGCTCAACCGGCGCTGCAGCACGCGGATCCCCCCGCTCACCAGCGGGATCAGCACGAGGCCAATCGCCAGCAGGTTGAGGCGCTGCACGTCGCGATTGGGCAGCGTGTTGTCGATGAGGTCTCGCAGGATGAGCGGCGTGAGCAGCCCCAGCCCGGTCGTGAGCAGGATGGCCAGCAGCATCAGCGCGATGTTGAGGCGGTACGGCCTGCCATACCTCAGGACGCGCTTGATCAGCGGCCACGTGACCTGCGGTGATTCGTCTCCGGCACGGAAAAACGCGTGCCATCCAGCTCTATACATGGCAATCCCGGTTCAACTTGGCGAGCAATTAAAAGGTGAACAGACTGATCCTAACGCTTTCGCGGCGGGGTGTAAACTGAAGGGCCTTAGAGGAGCATAAGAGAGGGGAACGATCAGGCCAGACGTGTGCGGAAATAAAACCGCCGCGACGTTTAGTCGCGGCTCCCGTCGAAATCGGAAACGGCAGGGGCCGCCCATTGCCGGCGGCACACCACATCACGTATTCGTGTCATTCGTGGACGATCCTGTCCCTCACCTGCTGGCGCGCCTCGTCGGGGAGGCTGTAGGCATAGCGCCAGCGCTGCATGTAATCCTCGACCTCGCGTGCCCAGCGCGGCTCGTCCCAGCCGAGTTCGGGCTGTACCAGCGCGCGGATGCGCGGTAGCAGGCTCACCCCGCCGTCGGGCAGCAACAGGCCCAGCCGCACCCGGCGCAGCAGCAGGTCGTCGAGGTGCACTACGGCCTCATGGCGCGCCGCCCAGCGCAGTTCCAGCCAGTGCACCGGCAGGTCGCCGATGCGCTCCCGCTCGGCGGGCGGGCAGCTCGCGGCAAACGGCAGGATGCCCTCTCCGTAGCGCGCGGCGAGGCGCAGGGCATCGACGGGGGTGAGGCCCGGCGGCGGCTCGTCCACAACGGTCAGCGGGTCGAGCGCCTCCATCTCATCGCGGATGGGCGGCATATCGGGCAGGCGTCCGCGCAGCGCACGCAGCGCATCGAGCGCGATGCAGCGGAAGGTGGTGAGCTTGCCGCCGGTGACGGTCAGCAGGCCGTGCTCGTCCCACAGGGCGTGCTCGCGGCTCTCTTTCGATGGGGCGACATCCTCGCCCTTGCTGATGACCGGGCGCACCCCGGCGAACGTCGTGATGATGTCCTGCTCTGTCAGACCGAAGCGGGGGAAGTGCGCCTGCACAGCCCGCAGCAGGTAGTCGACCTCCTCCGGGGAGATGCGCGGCTCGCGGTCGAGGTCGTCGCGGTGGTCGAGGTCGGTCGTGCCGAGCAGCGAGATACCCTCCCAGGGGAAGACGAACACGGGCCGCCCGTCGTCGGGGTGCGGGAACGAGATCGCCTGATAGACGGGGAACCGGCTGTGGTCAAACAGCAGGTGGCTCCCGCGCAGCGGGCGGATGCGCCTCGACGCGCCGACCTGCTCGCGCAGGCGGTCGGCCCACGCGCCGGTTGCGTTGACAACCGCCCGCGCCTGTGCCTCGTAGGTGCGGCGGGTGAGGCGATCCCGCACGATCACGCCGTTAACCTGCCCGCGTGCGTCCCGCAGCAGCCCTTCGACGCGGGCATAGTTGAGCGCCAGCGCGCGCCCGGTTGCTGTGCCCTCACGGATGACGCGCAGCACCAGCCGGGCGTCGTCCGTCTGCGCATCGAAGAAGCGGAAGCCGCCGGTCAGATCGCGCAGCGCCAGCCCCGGCGCCATCATCTCGATCTCGCGCGTGTTGAGCGTCTCGTGGGCGCGCCATTTGCGGCCCATCCAGCCGTACATGCGCAGCCCGATCTCCATCATCCAGCTCGGGTAGGTGTCGTCCTCGTACGTCGGGTAGAGGAACGGCAGCGGCTCGATCAGGCCCGCGCCCTGCGCCAGCAGCGTATCGCGTTCACAGACGGAGCGGTACGTCATGCGGAACTGGAAGTTGTTGAGGTAGCGCAGCCCGCCGTGCACCAGCTTCGACGAGCGGCTGGATGTGCCGGAGGCAAAGTCGTTCTGCTCGACCATCAGCACGCGCAGGCCGAGCCGCGACCCCTCGCGCAGGATGCCCGCGCCGGTGATCCCCCCGCCGACGACGATTACATCCCAGGGCTTTGATAGCTGTGCCCATGCATTCTCGCGGTTGGGTGCGCCTGTCAGCATGGCGCGTCTCCTTCCACAGTCCGCGCATCAACCCCGGCGACCAGCTTGCCGGGGTTCAGGATGCCGGTAGGGTCACAGTGGCGGATAGCGGCCTGCAGCAGGCCGATGCCGAGCGGGCCTTTCTCCGCCGCGAGGTACGGAGCGTGATCCGTACCGACGCCGTGCTGGTGGCTGATCGTGCCACCGTGCGCGACGATGGTTTCGCTCGCCGCGCACTTCATGCGCCGCCAGTGCTCCAGCGTGTGGTCGGGGTCGGGTTGCACGCGGAAGATCACCGTCACATAGATGCTCGCGCCGGTGGGGTAGACGTGCGACAGGTGCGCGAAGACGTACACGCGCTCGCCGAGCGCCTCCGAGGCGCGGTGCAGGCTGTTGATAACGGCCTCTGCCGTGCGCGGAATGTCCGCCCAGGGGACGATGGTTTCCAGCGTGTCGACGGCGTAGCCCGTCTCCCAGAGCGTGTTGCGCAGGTAGGGCGTGCGGAAGCGGCTCTTGAGCCATATCGTGCCCATCATCGGGCCGACGGGCAGGCCGCCGTGCCGCCGCGCGATGTAGTTGGCCTCGCGCCGGGCCTGCCGCACGCTGCGGCTGCTGCCTGTCGCCCCGATGACCAGCATGCACTTCTCGCCGCGCTCGTGCCCCAGCAGGCCCAGCCCCCGGTGCGCGAAGTTAACGAACGTCTCGCGCCCGGCGAGAGTCAGGTTGGCCTCAGTCTCCGCGGCGTTGCTCAGGCGCAGCATTGAGAGCGGCAGGCGGGCCTGCACCATCTCGCGCACGGCCTCCACACCCGCTTCCCACGCCGGGAAGAACACGCCGTGAAACGACTCCGCCTCCGGCAGCGGCGAGACGCGCACGATCGCCCGTGTGATAATGCCCATCCGCCCCTCGGAGCCGAGCACAGCATGGCGCAGGTCCGGCCCGGCGGCGCTGGCCGGGTAGGGCGGCATGTCGAGCGTGCCGGCAGGTGTGACCATCCGCCCGCCCGCGAACAGGTCTTCGATGCGCCCGTAGTACAGCGACTGCTGCCCGCTGGAGCGGGTGGCGATCCAGCCGCCGAGCGTCGAGTACTCGAAGGACTGGGGGAAGTGCCCCAGCGTGTAGCCCCGCGCCCGCAGCGCCGCCTCAAGTAGCGGGCCGCGCACGCCCGCGCCGAAGGTGGCGAGGCGGCTCGTCTCGTCTAGGTACTCAAGCTCGGACAGTTGTGAGAGGTCCACCGTCACGGCGGGCGGGGCGTCCGGCTCGGGGTTGATGTGCCCCACGACGCTCGTCCCGCCGCCGTAGGGGATCAGCACGACGCCGTGCTCGCGGGCGTAATCAAACAGCGCGCGGATATCATCCTCGCTCTGCGGCGTGGCGACGCCTGCCGGGAAGGTGCGCACGCGCCCGGACCGCATCTCGACCCAGTCGGGCAGCGATTGGCCCCGCGCGTGGCGCAGGCGCTCCGCCGGGTCAAGCGAGATCAGCGGGTGGTGGGGGATGCGCGCCTCGGGGACCGCGCTCACGGCCTGCTCGAAGGTCACGTCGCGCGGCGGGGCAGGCTCGCCGACCTGCTCGCGCAGCCAGGCCACCGCCCCCGGCGGGACGGGGTAATCAATTGTGTCGTCTCCCCAGCCGTTCCAGCGACGCATCGACTTATACCTCCCCGAACGTCCACTCCTGATCAGCGCTGACGCGGTTCCACAGGGCGATGCTGGCCCGCATCACCTCCTCGGTCAGTGCGCGGGCGGCGGGCGCATGGCGAGCCTCTGCCGCGTTGCGCAGCGTCACGTAGAACGTCCGCGACTCTGCCCGCGAGTCCTCAAGCGAGAAGTACAGCCGTGCCATCTCCTCGTAGAACCCGGCGAAGCTGTTCAGCATCAGCGTGTAGACCGGGTTGGTGGAGAGGATCGTCAGCCGGTGGTGCAGCAGCCAGTCGGTGCGGGCGAAGGACTCCGGCGTATCGACCAGGTTGTCGAGCAAGTCGTCGAGCAGGCGCACAACCTGCTCGGCGTTGTGCTCGACGGCGGCGGCGGTGTACACCGGCGCAAGGGCATAGCGCACTTCGAGAAGCTGGGGGATGAAGGCGCGCGGCATAACGGCCTGATGCTCGACAAGCTGGGCGAGCACGTTGAGATTGCCTTCCGTCCAGATGTCGCGCACGCGGGTGCGCTTGCCGTGCTGGATGTCCAGCCAACCGTCGGCGGCGAGGCGCTGCAGTGCCTCGCGCAGCGTCGAGCGGGTCACGCCGAGCATTTCCGCAAGCTGGCGCTCGCCGGGGAGCGCGCTGTTGGCAGGGAAGGTGCCGTCGAGGATGGCCTCAACGAGGCGGTTGTAGGTCAGTTCGGCGGGCTTGGGCGGGGCGGGCCATTGTGGTGACTGCATCAACACCTCCTGCTCGTCGGAAGTGGTCAGTGGTCCGACCAGTTTAGATCATTGTAGGATGGAAGGGGTGGGAAGTCAAGGGGAAGAGGCTCACGGATTCATCCCACAAACTGGCAGCGTAGGGGCGGGTCTGAGACCCGCCCCTACCATACGATAGTTATCACAATGGTTATCGTTGGAAGCCCGTCCAAAGGCTGCGGGGTTCCCTGAATGACCGTAACTTTACGCCTGCCGCAGCAGCCGCCAGATCTCCCGGACGCTGGGGCGCTTGCCGTACATCAGCAGGCCCAGGCGGAACACCTTCGCGCCCGCCCAGATGATCAGCGGCACGCTGAGTGCGCTCAGTACGATGCTGCCGATGATGTCGATTGTCGGGACGCTGCCCATCGACAGGCGCAGCATCATCATCGTCGGCGCGGTGAGCGGAATCCACGAGAGCACCCGCGCAATGGTCACGTTGGGGTTAGAGATGATGAAGCCCGCGAGCATCATCGGGATGGCCGCCGCGAACGAGAAGACGCCCGCAAGCTGCTGCGACTCCTGCTCGGACGTGCCCAGCGAGCCCGCCGCGCCCATCAGCACGGCGAAGATCAGGTAGCCCAGCAGGTAGTACACGACGCTCAGGATGAACAACTGAGGCCGCATCAGCATCGGCAGCGCCACGCCCAGCAGGCCGATCATCCCGCCGCTCAACGCGAAGGCCGTCATCAGCCACACCGCGATCTGCGTCAGGCCGAGCGCGCCCAGCCCGAGCACCTTCCCCGCGAGAAGCTCCTGCGCCGTCACCGACGACAGCACGATCTCGATCACGCGGCTGGTCTTTTCTTCGGACACGCTGCGCAGCAGGTAGCCGGACGACGTGAAGATCGTAATGACGAGCAGGATGCCCAGGAAGTAGGGCAGGATGAAGTTAAAGATGATCCCGGCGATGCCGCCGCTCTCTGTCTCGCCCGTCTCGCCGAGGCTCACGACATTCGGCCTCGACGGGTTCAGCACCCGGTTGGCGATATCCTCGCTGACCGCCCCGGCGAGCAGGTGCTCGGCAAGGAAGTCGTCCACCTCATCGCCGGCGGCGAAGTTCAGGTTGCCATCGGGTGAGATGATGATCACATTGCCCGTTTCCAGATAATCCGCCTCGACGACCACTGCCAGGTCGGCGTCCTGCGAGCGGACCGCCTGCTCGGCAGACTCGCGGCTGCTGTACGGGATGAAGTTATCCTCATACTCCGGCAGGATGTCCGAGAACAGCCCGGACTGATCGACGAGGGCGACAGTCGGCGTGGTCGGGGAGAACTGCCGCTCGAAGAAGTCACCCGCCTGCCCGCCGAAGAACGTTGCGATCAGCAATCCGATGCCTGCCAGCGCGGGCACTGCCAGCGTCCAGATGATAAAACCGGGACGCTTCAGGTTGTTGATATACTCGTGCCGCGCGATGATCCAGATCTTCTTAAAGTTCATCGCTGCCCCCCTTGACGACGCGCACAAAGATCTCCTCAAGCGGCGCGAGGGCGACCTCAAACGCTTCGACTGGCACGTCGCGCTCGACCAGGGTGCGCAGAAGCTGCTGCGGGGTCGTGCCGTCCAGCATCAGCGTCACCTGACCGTTATCGCGGTGCATGCTGACCACGCCGGGGATCTGCCCCAGGTCGGCGGTGGTGCGGACGCGCACGGCGTCCGGCGAGTACTCGCGCCGGATAGCGTCAAGCTCCCCGTACAGCACCGCCTGCCCCCGGTTGATGAGCAGGATGCGGTCGCACAGGGCTTCGACCAGGCTCATCTCGTGCGCGCTGAGGGCGATAGCCTTGCCCTCAGCGGCGAGGTCGCGGATGAGCGACTTGAGCAGCCCGACGTTGACCGGGTCCAGCCCCTGAAATGGCTCGTCAAAGATGAGCAGGTCGGGGTCGTGGATCAGCGTCGCGGCGAACTGGAGCTTCTGCTGCATACCACGGCTGAGGTCCTTGACCTTGCTCCCTACCCAGTCGGTCAGCTCGACGCGCTCCAGCCACTCCATCGCCCGCTGGCGGGCGACATCTCGCGGCGTGCCCTTCAGTTCAGCGAGGTAGATCAGCACGTCGAGCACCTTCAGGTCGCGATACAGGCCGCGCTCCTCCGGCAGATAGCCGACATGTTCCCGCGCCTGGTCAGGGGTGCGGCCCAGCACGCTGACCGTGCCCTCGTCGGGCTTAATGATGTCCATAATCATGCGGATGGTGGTCGACTTGCCCGCCCCGTTCGGCCCCAGCAAGCCGAAGATCTCACCCGCATGCACCTCAAACGAGAGGTGATCGACGGCGGTGAAGTCGCCATACCGCTTGACGAGATTGTTCACCTCGAGCATGGTGGTTGGCATCAGATAATCTCTACCCCCTCAAACCGCGTAATGGGATAAATAATTCGTTCACTCGTATGTACGAAATGGTTTCATACCGGGTTGCGTCCGCCGGGACGCCCGCGATTAGCCGGGCAGCGCCTCAAGTGCGTCGGCAAGCTCGGCCAGGTTCTGCATCACGAGGTCCGGCTGCCACGGCGCGCCGGGGATGTCCTCGGGGCGGGCCTCGCCGCTGAGCACCAGCACCGTCATGATCCCCGCCTGCCCCAGCGCGATATCGGTGTAGAGCCGGTCGCCGACCATGCAGGTCTGCGCCAGCGGGACGCCCGTCCGCGCCTGCACCGCCTCGACGATGGGCGGGTTGGGCTTGCCGATCACCACATCGGGCCGCCGCCCGGTGGACGCCTCGACGAAGGCTATCATCGCACCGGTGTCGGGCATGAAGCCCCCACCGGCAAGCGGACAGTTCACGTCCGGGTGCGTGGCGATGTAGGGCGTTCCAGCGCGTACGTAGTCCGTCAGCCGCCAGAGCTTATCGTATGTCAGCGTCGTGTCGAAGCCGAGCACGGCAACATCCGCCCCGTCCTGCACGAGCGTAAAGCCCGCCTCGCGAAACGTCTCCTCCAGCGCCGGGGTGCCGACGAGGTACACGCGTGCGCCCGGCATGGTCCGCCGGAGGTAGAGCGTTGTCGCCTCGCCGGAGGTAAAGATCCGCTCGTCCGGCACGTCGAGGCCCAACCGGCGCAGCTTCTCGCCGTACTGCGCACGGGCCTTTGAGGAGTTGTTGGTCAGGATGAGGTATTCCAGCCCGCGCTCGTCAAACAGGCGCAGCAGGCGATCCGCGCCGGGCAACAGGCGATCGCTGAGGAAGATGGTACCGTCCATGTCGAGGAGGAAGCAGCGGATGGCCGCCAGGCACTCGTGCGTCATAGGAGCCTTCAAGGTCGTTGCAGGGCGTTTCCGTCGTGATTGTACGTCCGGGGCGTGGTGCCGTGCCAGTTTTCGCACCTGGCTGGGCGCGGGCGGGTGCCAGGTATCAAGTTTGGCATTCTATTGTAGAATAGTACTGAGGTGTGATCGTCGGGCCAGGGGAACAGGAAACGCGAGAGCGGCGTCACATCTATAACGTTTCCACGGTTCAGGGTATGTACAAGATGAAACTCTTAAAGGGAAAGCTCTTCGCAATCAGTCTTATCGTAGCGCTTGTGGTCGCCGCCATCCCGCTTGGCGCAGCGAGCGCAGCCGCCCCCGCCGAGGACGCTGCCGAGGCCCAGGCCAGCCAGACGATTCACGTGGTGCAGCCGGGCGAAACGCTGTTCAAGATCAGCGTGCGCTACGGCGTGCCGATGGCGGACATTATCACCGTGAATGGCATCGTCAACCCGGAGCGGATCTACGCGGGGCAGCACCTGATCATCCCGACGCCGGGCAGCACGCCCGCCGCCGCTCAGCCTGCTGTCCGCCATGTGGTGCAGCGCGGCGAGTACCTCTCGCAGATTGCCGTGAAGTATGGCGTGCCGATGTCGAGCATCCTGCAGGCCAACCGCATCGCCAACCCGTCACTGCTGTACGTTGGGCAGACGCTGGTCATCCCCGGCGCGTCCAGTTCTCAGCAGCCGGTGTCCCAGCCTGCGGCGCAGCCTGCATCGCAGCCCGCCACCAGCTCGACGTACGTCATCCAGCCCGGCGATACCCTCTATAAGATCGCGGTGCGGCATGGCACGTCCGTCGCCGCGCTGATGCAGGCCAACGGCATCGCCGACATGAACCGCATCTACTGGGGGCAGACGCTGGTCATCCCCGGCAGCACGAGTACGAGCGCGCCCGCTCCATCGTCGAGTGCGCCGCCCGCGCCGACCTCAACGGGGAAGTTCATCCTTGTCGACCTCTCTGAGCAGCGCACCTACGCCTATGAGAACGGCGTGCTCGTGCGAGAGTTTGTCGTCTCGACCGGGCTGCCCGCCTACCCGACGGTCACCGGCACCTTCTCGATCTATGTAAAGTACCGTTCGACGCGCATGACCGGGCCGGGCTATGACCTGCCCAACGTGCCCTATACGATGTACTTCTATCAGGGCTACGGTTTGCACGGCACCTACTGGCACAACAACTTCGGCACGCCAATGAGCCACGGCTGTGTCAACATGCGCACGCCGGATGCGGAGTGGCTGTTCAACTGGGCGCCTGTCGGCACGACAGTGCAGGTCGTGCCGTAAAACAAAGGCAGGGAGCAAAGGGGGCCCAGCACGCTGGGCCCTTTGTTTGCCAGCTAAGGCTGGGCTGCTTTGGCCTTAACTTAATCACCGGTAGGGCAGGTCTAATGATGCGGTCGATGCGGAGCATCGCGCATCACGACCTGCCCCTGCTTCGCAACTCCATTATCCTGATGGCACAACCCCCGCGCCGAGTTGCTCCGCCTGGGCGCGGAACTCGTCCATGTCCACCACGCCACCCTCGACGCGGGCCTTTTCGGCGGCAAAGGCCATGAGGTGGCTCTCCAGCGAGGCGCGAGCGCTGGTCAGCGGCGGCTGGCTGCGGTCGGCGAGCGAAGCGATGAAGGCGCGCATCAGCCCGTCGTCACCGCCGCCGTGCCCGCCCGTCTCCACCTCGTTCGGGAAGTCCATCCGCTCGACCGTCCAGTCGCGGTGGTCGCGCACTTCGAGGTACGTCTGGTTGAAGCTGAACTTGCCGAGCAGCGTGGCCTGCGAGCCGTCGATGCGCAGCGTGCGGCCTTCCTCGTGCGAGTGCCCGTGCATGGTGAAGGTCGCGGAAATCCCGTCCTCAAACTCCATCGCCACGACCTGATGATCGACCACGTCGTTGTCGCACTTGTACACGCAGCGCCCATAGGGGCCGTACTTGAGCGCGGCGATCAGCGCTACGAGGTCGCCGGGGCGGTCGGTGATCACCGATCGCGGCCAGCCTTCGTACTCGCTTAACTGGCGGAGCGGCGGCACGACCCGTGCCAGCGCGGCGAGCAGGTCCGGTGAGAGCCGGGCCAGCCGCCCGGCAACGCGGTGTACCGGGCTGCGAGCCTGCGCCAGCCCGTAGTGGATCGGGTTGAGGTCGAGGTAGAGCGCAGGCGCGTAGAACGGGCACGTCTCCTCGAAGGGGCAGCCGTCGATGCAGTGGCTCGGTGCGCCAGGCGGCGCGTTCTCGGCGCAGAAGTGGCGCAACCCGCCGAACGAACTCAGGCGGCGCACCCGCCGCCCCAGAATCCAGTACAGCACGTCCATATCGTGGCAGGATTTGGCGAGGATCATCGGGCTGGCCTGGTCGGAGCGGCGCCAGTTGCCGCGCACGTAGCTGTGCGCCATGTGCCACGACGAGACGTTCTCGCGGTGCGACACGGTGATGAGCTGCCCCAGCCGCCCCGACTGGACGATCTCGTACACGGCCTGGAAGAAGTCCGTGTAGCGCAGGACATGCGCGATCTGCAGGATGCGGCCTGCCTGCTCGGCGGCGCGCACGAGCGCCACCGCCTCGTCGAGCCGGCTGGCCATCGGCTTCTCCAGCAGGATGTCGTAGCCCTTTTCCAGCGCGGCGAGCGTTGGGCCGGTGTGCATCTGGTCCTGCGTGGTGATGATGGCCACGTCGGCCAGCTTCGGCTGGCGGAGCAGATCCTCCCAGGTTTCGAACTGCCGCGCCTGCGGGATGCGGTGCTGCCGGGCGACGGCCTCCCGCCGGGCGGCGATTGGCTCGGCGACCGCTGTCACGCGGAGCAGGTGGGGGTGCGCCAGCGCCCACTGGCCGTAGACCTCCGCGCCCCGGTTGCCCGCGCCAATCAGAACTGCGTCGTATGGTGGTGGTGTCATTTGTGTTCCCTATCGTGAACGAGTCATCGGTTGAAGTATACCACGCGCCGCCGCCTGCCGTTGGCGGCACAGGTTTATGAAAATTGCATTAAAACTTGCTCAGGGGTCTTGATTCTTGCGTGCAAGCCCATATAATGAAGCTACATTCCGGGTCGTATAGGTCACAAATAGAGTTGGTTGGTCGCAGGGTCAGAGTGTACTGGTCGTAGTGGGATGTACTGGTATGCGTTTGATAATGCCGGCTATGAGGGGGTAGCGGCACGGGCTGGAGCTTATTGGTAGACTTCTGGCGTCACCGAGCGATGAGCGATTGGGGGGAATTTCGGGGCGCCGGAGTTGCAATCATACACAGAACCATCTGTGTCGAACAGAGGGAAACCCTCGTACGGTGGCCCGCCGGGTCAAGCGACTTGGCGGGTCACCGTCTTTTTATGCACCCCGCCGATCAAACTTCCCGCTTCATTAAACTTATCACTTATGCAACAGGAAACTCTTCACTTGCGCTCCAGAGGAAATAGAGTATCCTCATAGAGAATGTGAAATTCATCACTTTTAGCGAGGCCTGCTAGGGCATTCGGGACGTGAGCACATTACAATCCCGGCGGCTCAGCCGTTACCACACTCCACGATTAACACCTGCCTCATCATGCTGGCACCAGCGAAAGGAGATTGCGCATGGATAGCCTGCTGCTAGCACGCTTACAGTTTGCTGTAACCACCGTATATCACTTCTTCTTCGTGCCCCTCACGCTCGGCCTTTCCATCCTGGTCGCCGTCATGGAGACGATCTACGTCCGCACCGGCAACGAGGTGTGGAAGAACATGGCCAAGTTCTGGGGCAAACTGTTTGTGATTAACTTCGTGATGGGTGTGGTGACGGGTATCGTGCAGGAGTTCCAGTTCGGCATGAACTGGTCCGAGTACTCCCGCTTTGTGGGGGACATCTTCGGCGTGCCGCTCGCCATCGAAGCCCTGCTGGCCTTCTTCTTGGAGTCCACCTTCCTCGGCCTGTGGATCTTCGGCTGGGACCGCCTGTCGAAGAGGATGCACGCCGCGACGATGTGGCTCGTGGCGTTCGGCTCCAACATCTCGGCGCTGTGGATCCTCATCGCCAACTCGTTCATGCAGGAGCCGGTCGGCTACACCATCGTGGAGGGCCGGGCACAGCTTACCAGCTTCTGGGCGCTCGTCGCTAACCCGAACGTCTGGGTGCAGTGGCCTCACGTCCTGTTCTCCGGCCTGACGACCGCGGGCTTCTTCATCCTCGGCATCACGGCTTACCACCTGCTGCGCTACATCCGCAGCGGCGAGGAGGCCCCGGAGTTCTACAAGCTCTCCTTCCAGATGGCGGCGATTGTCGCCGTGGTCGGCGCGATCATGGTCGGGCTCAACGGCCACACGCAGGCGCAGCACATGGTCCGGGTCCAGCCGATGAAGATGGCCGCCGCCGAGGCGCTGTGGGAGACGGAGAACCCGGCGTCGTTCTCGCTGTTCACCATCGGTAATGAGGCGGAGCGGCGCGACGTGTTCGCCATCCGCATCCCGCGCCTGCTGAGCCTGCTGGCCTACAACCGCCTCGAAGGCGAGGTGAAGGGCATCAACGACCTGAACAGGGAGTACCAGGAGCTTTACGGGCCCGGCGACTACGTGCCGCCGATTGCGATCACCTACTGGACGTTCCGCATCATGGTCGGTGCGGGGATGCTGATGGCGCTGCTGGCGCTGTATGCGCTCTACCTCGTGCTCAAATCTCGCTTCACCAATGCGCCGCGCTTCCTGAAATGGCTTCCGTATGCCATTGGCCTGCCCTACCTGGCTAACACGGCGGGCTGGCTGATGACGGAACTGGGGCGGCAGCCGTGGATCGTGCAGGGCTTGCAGCTCACCGAGGAGGCCATCTCCCCGAACGTTTCGGCAGGCTCGGTGCTGTTCTCCCTGATTGCCTTCACCCTGCTGTACGGCGTGCTGATGGCGGCGGACATCTTCCTGCTGGCCAAGTATGCCAAGGCGGGTATTGAGGCTGCCCCGGCACCGGCACCGGAAGAGATCGTCGAGGTCGCACCCATCTAAGGCGGAGGAGCGTCAACCATGGATCTGAACACCATCTGGTTCATTCTGATAGCGGTGCTGTTTATCGGCTTCTTCATCCTGGAAGGCTTCGACTACGGCGTCGGCATCCTGCTGCCCTTCCTGGGGAAGTCCGATAAGGAGCGCCGGATCATCCTCAACACGATCGGCCCGTTCTGGGATGCGAATGAGGTGTGGCTGCTGACCGCCGGTGGGGCGATGTTCGCGGCCTTCCCCAACTGGTACGCCACGATGTTCAGCGGCTTCTACCTGGCGCTCGTGGTGATGCTGCTCGCGCTGATCGTGCGCGGCGTCGCCTTCGAGTTCCGCAGTAAGCATGACGACCCGCGCTGGCGAACGGTGTGGGACTGGGCCATCTTCTTCGGGAGCGCGGTGCCCGCGCTGCTGTGGGGCGTGGCGCTGACGAACCTGATCAAGGGTGTGCCCATCAACGAGGAGATGACGTACGTCGGCACGTTCTGGACGCTGCTTGGCCCGTATAACCTGCTCGGCGGGGTGCTGTCGCTGGCGGGCTTCACGCTGCAGGGCGCGCTGTTCCTGAGCCTGCGCACAACCGATGCGCTTGAGCAGCGCGCGAAGAACGTCGCCTCGCGGCTGTGGCTGCCTGTCACGTTCCTCACCTTCCTGACGGTGGGCCTCGGCTACTTCATCACGGACATGTTCGCGCGGCTGGGCGTCAACCCGGGTGTGGTCCCGCTGAGTGCGGGTGCGGCGATCCTGCTCGTCGGCTACTTCATCCAGCGTGACCGCGCCGGCTGGGCCTTCGGCATGAACACGCTCGCGATCGCGCTGACGATCATCACCGTGTTCATGGGGCTGTTCCCGCGGGTGATGGTCTCCAGCCTGAACGAAGCCTGGAGCCTGACGATCTACAACGCCTCGTCCAGCCCGTACACGCTGCGCACGATGGCGATTGTGGCGGCGATCTTCGTGCCAATTGTGCTGCTGTACCAGGCCTGGACGTACAGGGTCTTCTGGGGCCGTATCACCGGGCATAAGCCTCTGGAGTACTGATAGCGACGGCATCTTAAACGAGCCCACAGATAGCACAGACGGGCACAGGTAGCACTGCGGTTCCATCTGTGACATCTGTGGGCTCACCCCTTCACGTCCGCTTACCTGTCTGATCTTGCTCTCATGAACCTCGACAGACGCCTGTTTGCTGAAGCACGGATCGCGCGTTTCAACCTCATCGTCACGATTACTGCCGGAGTACTCAACGCCGTGCTGATGGTCGCACAGGCGTGGCTGCTCAGCTGCATCGTGAGCGGCGTTTTTCTTGGCGGCGACACGCTGGCCGACGCCGAGCCGCGCCTCCTGCTGTTGCTCGCCGCTTCGATAGGCCGCGCGGGGACGGCCTGGCTGCAAACCGCCAGCGCGGCGGGTGCGGCGGCCCGTGTCAAGAGCAGCCTGCGCCGCCGCCTGTTCGAGCACATCGCCGCGCTGGGGCCGAGCTACACGGCAGGCGAGCGCAGCGGTGAGCTGGCCAACACGCTCGTCGAGGGCATCGATGCGCTTGATGCCTACTTTGCGCAGTACCTGCCGCAGCTTGCGCTCGCGGCGCTCGTCCCGCTGACGGTGCTGCTCATTGCCTTCCCCATCGACCTGCTCTCCGGTGTGGTGTTCCTGGTGACCGCGCCGCTCATCCCCATCTTCATGATCCTCATCGGCAAGGCGGCGGATGCGCTCACCGCGCGGCAGTGGGGGGTGCTCAGCCGCATGAGCGCGCACTTCCTCGACGTGCTGCAGGGGCTGACTACGCTCAAGCTGTTCGACCGTGCCCGCCGGCAGGTCGAAGCCATCCGCATGATCACCGAGCAGTTCCGCCGGACGACGCTCAGCGTGCTGCGCGTGGCCTTCCTCTCTGCGCTGGTGCTGGAGATGGTCGGGACGATCAGCACGGCCATTATCGCGGTGCAGATCGGGCTACGGCTGCTGGCGGCCCGGCTGCCGTTCGTGGATGCGCTATTCGTGCTGCTGCTCGCGCCGGAGTTCTACCAGGCGCTGCGCAACCTGGGGTTGCGCTTCCACGCGGGGATGTCCGGCGTGGCGGCGGCGCAGCGCATTTTTGCCGTGCTGGAGACAGCCCCCTCACAAACCCCCTCACCCCGTCGAACCGCGCACGGCGGTTCGACACCCCTCTCCCCCGTGTGGGAGAGGGGGAAGGTTTCCGCCCTTACCCCGCCGTTCCACATTGTTTTTGACGACGTGCATGTCGCCTACGAGGGTGAGGCTCGCCCGGCGCTAAACGACGTCTCGTTCGAGATCAGGCCGGGCGAGACGGTGGCGCTGGTTGGGCCGAGCGGGGCGGGCAAGAGCACGATTGCCGCGCTGCTGCTGCGCTTCGTCGAGCCGGGGCAGGGCACGATCACGGTTAACGGCGAGCCGCTTGCCGGCATCCCCGCCGGGGCATGGCGCGAATATCTCGCCTGGGTGCCGCAGCGCCCCACGCTGTTCGACGACAGCGCGGCAGCGAACATCCGCCTGGCTCGGCCCGATGCTACTCTCGACGAGGTCATTGAGGCGGCGAAGCTCGCGCACGCCCACGAGTTCATCAGCGCGCTGCCGCAGGGCTACGACACGCCGCTCGGGGAGCGGGGCGCGCGGCTGAGCGGGGGGCAGGCCCAGCGGATCGCGCTGGCGCGGGCCTTCCTGCGTGACGCGCCGCTGGTGCTGCTGGACGAGGCAACCGCGCGGCTCGACCCGGCCAACGAGGCGCTGATCCGGGCGGCGATGGCCCGCCTGCTGGAGGGGCGGACCGCGCTGGTCATCGCGCACCGGTTGAACACCGTCACCCGCGCCGACCGCATCGTCGTGCTGGAGGGCGGGCGCATTGCCCAGATGGGCACGCATACCGACCTGCTCGCCGCGAGCGGGCTGTACCGGCGGCTGGTCGGCGTGTATGGGGGTGCGGCATGAGGCGGGACCGCCAGACGTTCGCGCGGCTGCTGGGCATTGCCGCACCGCTGCGCTGGCAGATGGCGCTCTCGGTGCTGCTCGGCGTGGCGACGGTCGGCAGCAGCATCGGGCTGATGGGCACGTCGGCGTTCATCATTGCGAGCGCCGCGCTCCAGCCGCCGCTTGCGGATCTTCAGGTGGCGATTGTCGGCGTGCGCTTCTTCGGCATTGCGCGCGGCGTGTTCCGCTACCTGGAACGGCTCGTGTCGCACGGCGTCACGTTCCGGCTGCTGGCGGAGCTGCGCGTATGGTTCTACGAGCGCATCGAGCCGCTGGCCCCGGCTCGGCTGCAAACCCGGCACAGCGGCGACCTGCTGGCCCGCATCGTCGGCGACATCGAAACGCTGGAGGACTTCTACGTGCGGGTGATCGCGCCGCCGCTCGTCGCGCTGCTGGTGGCGCTCGGCACGGCGCTGTTCGTGGCCCGCTTTGACGTGCGCCTCGCGCTGATCCTGCTCGGCGCGCTGGCGTTCACAGGGATTGGCGTGACGGTGCTGATCCGCGCCCTGAGCCGCGAGCCGGGGCGGCGAACGATCGAGGCGCGGGCGGAGTTGAGCGCGCAGACGGTCGCCGGGGTGCAGGGCCTGCCCGACCTGCTCGCCTTCGGGCAGGCGGAGATGCAGGGGGCGCGCATCGACGCGCTGAGCGAAAAGCTGCACCGGGCGCAGGTCGCGCTGGCCCGCGTCGAAGGGCTGCACACCGCGCTCGGCAGCCTGCTGACGTGGCTGACGGTGCTGGCGGTGCTGCTGGTGGGCATCCCGCTTGTGCGCGTAGGGCAGATCAACGGCGTGCAGCTAACGGTGCTGCTGCTCGTCACGATGGCGAGCTTCGAGGCGGTGCTGCCGCTCCCGCTCGCCGCGCAGCAGCTTGAGAGCAGCCTTCAGGCCGGGCGGCGGCTGTTCGAACTGGCGGACGCCGAGCCAGCGGTCCGCGAGCCTGCCGCGCCCGTGCCGCTGCCCGCCCGCTACGATCTGTCCGTGCGGGACGTGAGCTTCCGCTACGAGCCGGGGGCCGAGCTGGCGCTGCGCGGTGTGAGCTTCGACCTGCCCGAAGGGCGGCGCGTGGCGGTCGTCGGGCCGAGCGGGGCGGGGAAGTCCACGCTGGCGAACCTGCTGCTGCGCTTCTGGGAGCCGGACGCGGGGCGGATCAGCCTGGGCGGGGTGGACGTGCGCGACCTCGCGCCTGACGACGCGCGGCGGGCGTTCGGCATGATCCAGCAGGACACGCACCTGTTCAACGCGACGCTGCGTGACAACCTGCTGATGGCCCGCCCCGACGCGACCGAGGCGGAGATGATCGACGCGGCGCGCCGGGCGCAGATCCACGACTTCATCCAGTCGCTGCCGGACGGCTACGAGACGTGGGCCGGGGAGATGGGCGTGCGCCTCAGCGGCGGGGAGCGCCAGCGGCTGGCGATCGCACGGGCGCTGCTGCGCGGCGCGCCGATCCTGCTGCTCGACGAGCCGACCGCCAACCTGGATGCCCTCGCCGAGCGCGCCGTGCTGGAGACCATCTTCGCTGCCGCCGGGGGGCAGAGCGTGCTGCTGATCACCCACCGGCTGGTCGGGCTGGAGGCGGTGGACGAGATCATCGTCATGGACCGGGGCGAGATTGTCGAGCGGGGCCAGCACGCCGACCTGATCGCCCGGCCCGGTGGGCTATACCGCCGCCTGTGGGAGCTTCAGAACGAGGTGCTTCAGACCGGGGCGGGGTGAGGACGGCTTTTCATACGCTGACATCGTAGAGCCGGGCTATGTACCTGGCTCTTTTGTTGCTGGCCAGCCCTTACTATCGTACCACCCCGCGAGCATTTTAAGCTGGCGGCTATAGAACAAATGTTTACATTGCAGGTATTTTATATTAGAATACTCTAGAATAACTGGACACAGCATCTGCATCCCAGCGCCTTCTCTCCCTTCTCTTTCTCCCCCGCCCGGTTTGTCAAACGCTCACAGCAGCGGCGGGCCCGCCGCAAAACGAAAGGATTACCCATGCAGCGTATCACACCGTTTTTGATGTTTGAGGGCCAGGCGGAAGAGGCGATGAACTTCTACGTTTCGCTTTTCGACCGGGCGGAAATTCGGAACATCATCCGCTACGGGCCGGAAGGCCCCGGCGACGAGGGTACGGTGATGCTCGCTACTTTCTCGCTCGATGGGCAAGAGTTCATGTGCATCGACAGCAACGTGCAGCACGCCTTCACCTTTACCCCCGCCATCTCCCTGTACGTCACCTGTGACAGCCCGGAGGAGGTTGACAGGCTCTTTGCGGCCCTGTCGGATGGCGGGGAGGTCATGATGCCGCTCGACGCCTACCCGTTCAGCGAGCGTTTTGCCTGGGTCGCCGACCGTTTCGGCGTGTCCTGGCAGTTAACCGCGGGATCGCGGGTCTAACATTCGCAAGCGACGCTGCCGCGCCGGGGTGCGCGTGCAGCCCTGAAAAGGAGTGTGCGGTAGATGTCTGGAGTACGAGTACTTGTTGGTACGGTGAAGGGCGCGTTTATCCTCACGGCGGACGGCAAGCGCGACAAGTGGCAGGTCAGCGGGCCGCACTTCCCCGGCTGGGAGATCTACCACGTCAAAGGCTCGCCCGTGAACCCCGACCGGCTGTACGCCTCGCAAACCAGCGGCTGGTTCGGGCAGGTGATCCAGCGGTCGGAGGACGGTGGCAAGACATGGGAGCCGGCAGGCAACGAGTTTGCCTATGAGGGCACGCCGGGCACGCACCAGTGGTACGACGGCACGCAGCATCCCTGGGAGTTTGCGCGGGTGTGGTATCTGGAGCCTTCCCCGACCGACGCCGACGCGGTGTACGCCGGGGTTGAGGACGCGGCGATCTTCCGCTCGACGGACTGCGGGCAGACATGGCAGGAGATGCCCGGCCTGCGCAGCGCCAAGGGCCATCTGTGGCAGCCGGGCGCGGGCGGGCTGTGCGCGCATGTGATCCTGACCGACCCCAGCAGGCCGAACCGGCTGTTCACCGCGATCTCGGCGGCGGGCGCGTTCCGCTCCGACGACGACGGCGCAACCTGGCAGCCGATCAACAAAGGGCTGCACTCCGAGTGGGAACTGCCCGACCCCGACGCGGATGTGGGGCACTGCGTCCACTGCATTACCATGCACCCCTCGCACCCGGAGCGGCTGTACATGCAGAAGCACTGGGATGTGCTGCGCTCCGACGACGGCGGCGACTCGTGGTACGAGATCAGCGGCGACCTGCCTACCGACTTCGGCTTCCCCATCGCCGTGCACGCCCACGACCCCGATACAGTCTACGTCGTGCCGATCAAGAGCGACTCCGAGCACTACCCGCCGGATGCCCGCCTGCGCGTTTACCGCAGCCGGACGGGCGGCGGCGAGTGGGAGCCGCTGACGAAAGGGCTCCCGCAGGAGAACTGCTACGTGAACGTGCTGCGCTCCGCGCTGGCGGTCGACGCGCTCGAACCGTGCGGGCTGTACCTCGGCACGACGGGCGGGCAGGTCTACGCCTCCGCCGACGAGGGCAACACCTGGACGCCCATCGTGCGCGATCTGCCGCGCGTGCTCTCCGTGGAGGTCCAGACGCTGCTATGATCCGCGTAATGCTCCCCACCCATCTACAGCGGCTTGCAAACGCCAGCCGTGAGACGGAAATCCAGCTTGAGGGCCCTGCCACCCTCGGCGCGGTGCTCGACGCGCTGGAGGCCCAGTACCCGATGCTGCGGGGCACCATCCGCGATCACAGGACCAAGCAGCGCCGGCCCTTCATCCGGTTCTTCGCCTGCGGCGAGGACTGGTCCCACGAGCCGTGGGAGGTCCAACTGCCCGCCGAGGTCGTGGCGGGCGAGGAGCCTCTGCGCATTGTGGGGGCGATGGCAGGCGGCTAAAGGATACGCGCACTCTACAGGGAGGGTGATATGAGCAAAGTTATGATGGGGGTGACGATGTCGCTTGACGGCTTTATCGCCGGGCCGAACGACAGCCCGGAGCACCCGCTCGGCGAGGGCGGTGAGCGGCTCTTTGAGTGGTACTCAAGCGGCGACACAGAATACACCTTCCCCGCCAGCGATATGGTGTTTAAGATCTCCGCTGCCAGCGCGGATATGCTCCGCAAGGTGTTCAGTTCACTTGGGGCGATCGTCACCGGGCGGCGAACGTTCGACATCACCGACGGGTGGGATGGCCGGCACCCGCTCGACCTGCCCGTCTTTGTCGTCACGCATACCGTTCCGCACGACTGGATTGAAGCACATCCCGATGCGCCGTTCACGTTCGTCACGGAGGGCGTCGAGAGCGCGGTCAGGCAGGCGCAGGCCGTAGCAGGCGACAAGAATGTAGCGGTCGGCGCGGCGAGCCTCGTGCAGCAGTGCCTTGCCGCCGGGCTGCTTGACGAGGTTCACGTGGACCTCGTGCCCGTACTGCTGGGCGGGGGCGTGCGCCTGTTCGACAAGCTCGGCCCCCGGACTATCGAACTGGAAAAGGCGGAGGTGATCGACGCGCCCGACGTTACCCACCTCACGTACCGCGTGGTCAAGCCAGGATAAGGAGCGGCGATCATGTCTGAAACAACTGCGGCGACGATGAAGCTGGAAGTCGTGATGCTGCCGGTCACGGATGTCGACCGAGCCATCGACTTCTACGCCAACCGCGTCGGCTTCAACCTCGACCATGACGTGCAGGCGGATGTCGGGCGCGTCGTGCAGCTCACGCCGCCGGGGTCGGGCTGCTCGATTGTCATCGGCACAGGCATGAAGGAGCTTGACGCGATGCAGCCGGGCTCGATCAGGGGGCTGCACCTGGTTGTGCCGGACGTTGAGCAGGTGCGGGAGGCGCTCATCTCGCGTGGCGTCGAGGTCGGCGAGGTAATCACCTATCCACGAGGCATCAAGTATGCCGGGTTCAGCGACCCGGATGGCAACTCGTGGCTCCTGCAGGAGATTCCGCCCGGCATATAAGATGCCAGTAAGTGAGCTGCGTAGCATAGAAAGAAGAGAATCCATGAGCAACACCCGCCCCAGCACGCCACCCGAGAACGACTTCTCCGCCAGGTTGGCCGCACCCGCCCGCCGGGCGCTCGCACAGGCCGGCTGCACGCGGCTGGAGCACGTCGCGCAGATGACTGAGGCTGAAGTCAGCGAGCTTCACGGTATCGGGCCAAGGGCGTTGGAGCAGCTTCGGCAGGCGCTCGCGGCGAACGGTTTATCCTTTGCAGGTGAGGAGTAAGGCGAATTCATGAGGAAGATCATCGTTTCCGAGTTCATGACGCTGGACGGTGTCATCGAAAACCCGATGTGGTCCATGAAGTACTGGAACGATCAGATTGCGGACTTCAAGGCCAGCGAGATGGCTGCTGTCGACTCGCTGCTGCTGGGGCGGGTCACGTATGAGGGCTTTGCCGCTGCCTGGCCGCAGCGCCAGGGCCAGGACGCCTACGCCGACAAGATGAACAGCATGCCCAAGTACGTCGTCACGACGACGCTGGCGGAGGGCTCGTGGACGAACTCCCGTCTGATCAGAGAGAACGTCGTCGAGGAGATCCGTCGCCTGAAGGGACAGCCCGGCGATGACATTCTGATCTTTGGCAGCGGGGCGCTGATCAACTCGCTCGTGCCGCACGGGCTCATCGACGAGTATCGGCTGCTGGTCTACCCGCTCGTGCTGGGCAGCGGCCAGCGGCTGTTCTCTGATGGAACAAACACCCGGCTGCGGCTTGTCGACGCCACGCCATTCGACTCTGGCGCTGTTGCGATGATCTATCGCCCGCAGGAGGCAGCCGAGTCGTGACCTCAGCCCGAACCTGCCCGGAGTGCGGCGCGAACTGGACGCCGGACATCACATGCACGGACCTCTTCCATCTGCTGCTGTTCTGGGAGTGGGAGTACAGCATGCCGGAGGTGCACCATCTGATGGTGCTATGCTACCACCTCCAGCACCCCAGCCTGTACTCGCCGGAGGGCCTGAGCGACGCCCGGCGGCTGCTGACCACCTTCGTGGAGAACGGCACCCCACCCGCCGAGGTGCGGCGTCGCCGCGCGGGTGAGCTGGACTCCGGTCGCCGCAACTGGCAGATCACAGCGCGGCCCGGCTCGCACGGCGCGTATGCCAGCCCGCCGCCCTGGACGATGACCATCGCCGATGTGGCCGAGGCGGGGCCGGGCTGCTACTACGAGAGCGTCCGTGAGTGGGCGCGCTCTGTTCACAAGGCGCTGGAGGGCGTGCCGTAGGCTCAACATCAGCTAACTGTGCGGGCCGGGCAAAAAGCCCGGCCTGTATGCTTCTCCCCGCCGAACTCACGTGACATCGCCGGGGCCGGGGCGCTATGATCGGGGAGCCGTTATCTGTGGAAGCTGTGTGTCACTGGAGAGCGCCGTGCACTTATCCCGATTGGTGCTGATCGTGGCAGGGCTGCTCGTGCTGCTCACCGCCTGCGCCCAACCTGCCCCCGAAGAAACGCCCACGCCGACTCCGACCATCACCCCTGCGCCGGAGCAGCCGACCCCCGCGCCGACGGGCACGCCACCAGCGACGCCGACCACTGCGCCTGCACCGGCAGTCACGCCGACGCCCGAAACTGCCCGCGAACAGCTCCTTGCCCGCATTGAGAGCCTCCCTGAAGGGCATTTCCTCGTCGGGCAGTGGGGTATTTTCGGCGATGGCCACACGCCGGAAACCGCCGACGAGCACCTTGAGGAGCTGTACGAGATGACCGGCCATTACCCCGCCATGACGGGCGCGGACTTCGGCGCGGTGTCCGCCACGCCGCAGGAAGTCACAGACTGGCTCATCGACAAGCACCGTGAGGGCTACATCGTCGCGGCGAGCTATCACATGCGGAACCCGGTTACGGGCGGCTGGGTGGACGACACCGACCTCGGTGGGCAGACGCTGTGCGACATCCCTGAGAACGAAGCCTATCAGGAGGATGTCGAGGCGCTGGCGGGCTATCTCCAGCAGCTAGAGGATGCCGGCGTCGTGCTGCTGTGGCGGCCCTTCCACGAGATGAACGGAAGCTGGTTCTGGTGGGGCTTCGAGAACCATGACGACTGCTTCGATGACCTCTGGCGGGACCTGTACACGCGCCTCGTCGACGAGCACGGGCTGGATAACCTGCTGTGGGTCTACTCGCCGAACGCCCCCTCCGGCGACGGCAGCCGCGACTTCCTCATGAGCGGCTACCCCGGCGACGAGTACGTGGACATCGTCGGGCTGGACAAGTACGGTGCATGCCACGACGACCCGCTCGACCTCGACATCGGCTATGACGAACTGCTGGAAACCGGCAAGCTGTTCATGCTCAACGAGTTCGGCGGGCGCGATACCGGGCCCAGCGAACTCGACGAGCCGTGCAGCCTGCAGGACATCCTCGACGGGGTGGCCGAGCACTACCCGGAAGTGAAGGGCATCATGTTCTGGGAGTGGGTGTGGGCCCTCAGCAGCGACGATTACACCGGGCAGCGCGCGTTTATGAACCACAGCGCGGTCCTCTCGCGTGATGATCCGGCATGGGAGCGCGCCGGGCGAGACAGCGAGCCTAACCCCTAGCTTGAAGCAAAGCCACGGCTGCCGCCTTTTATCCTTCCAATCTCCCCGTTCACACCGTTTGTGAAAAATATCACCCATTAGGGTGAGATCACACTCCCCCTGAGAGCGACGACTCGCATCCGAGGGTAGGTTAACCTGATGCTGCGAGACTGGGACTCGCAAAGCTGGCGCACACGCCGCGCTGGAGGGCAGGAGGCGGCGCGGCAAGCTCCCAGACGTTCCCGGACCCGGAACGTTCAGGCTGATCGACCAGAAACCTGTAAGGAGGATTATCACGTGAGTGATAACGAAATTATCAAGAAAACCATCACAGACACGGCGCTCAACCGGCGCAGCTTCCTCAAGTGGAGCGCTGCGCTGAGCGGCACCGCTGTGCTGGCAAGCAGCACCGGTGCGGGCCTGACTTCGGGCCTGAAGAAGGTACAGGCCGCCCCCCGGGCAGCCCAGAGCAAGATCGTGACGACAAGCTGCTACCACAACTGCGGTGGTCGCTGCATCCTCAAGGCTGAGGTGAAGGACGGCGCGATTGTCCGCCTGCTGCCCGACACTGACCCCGATGAGCACCCGATTGACAACCCCCGTGCCATCCCGTGCGTGCGGGGTCGCTCGCAGATCCGGCGCGTGTACTCCGCCGAGCGCCTCAAGTACCCCATGAAGCGCGTCGGCAAGCGCGGCGAGGGCAAGTTCGAGCGCATCTCCTGGGATGAGGCGCTGGACACCATCGCCAGCGAGATGATCCGTATCAAGGAGAAGTACGGCAACGAGGCCTTCTATTATCACTATGCCTCCGGCCAGATTGCCGGCGGTATCGACTCGACGTACAAGGGCGCCGGCCCGCTGGCACGCCTCCTGCACATGTTTGGCGGCTACGTCAACTTCTATGGCACGTACAGCACCGCCTGCTATAGCGCGGCGACACCCTACATCACCGGCTCCGCCTCGAACAACTCCGCCGACGACGTGCTGAACTCCAAGCTCGTCGTGCTGTGGTCCGATAACCCGCTTGTGACCCGCAACGGTGGCAAGGGCAAGGGCTATCACCTGCTGATGGCGAAGGAAAACGGCACGCGGTTCATCGTCGTTGACCCGCGCCTGACCGACACCGCCATCGCGCTGGAGGCCGAGTGGGTCCCCATCAACCCCGGCACCGACGTGGCGCTGATTGCCGCGCTGGCCTACGTGATGATCGAAGAGGACCTCTACGACAAGGAATTTGTCCAGAAGTACACCGTCGGCTTCAGCGAGGACAACCTGCCCGAGGGCGCGCCCCCGAACAGCTCGTGGATGGCCTACGTGATGGGCGACGCCGACGGCGAGCCCAAGACGCCGGAGTGGGCCGAGCCGATCACCGGCATCCCCGCCGACCGTATCCGCACGCTTGCCCGCGACATCGCGCTCACCAAGCCCTGCGCTCTCTTCCAGGGTTGGGGTATGCAGCGCCGCGCCTACGGCGAGCAGCCCGTGCGTGCGCTGCCCATCCTGGCCGCTATGACGGGCAACATCGGCGTCAAGGGCGGCAGCACCGGTATGGCAATCGGTGGTGGTGCCAGCATCCGCATGGGCAGCTTCCCGGCGGGCGAGAACCCCATCACGGCGACCATCTCCGTGTACATGTGGCCCGACTTCATCACTCGCGGCAAGGAGATGACCTCCGGCCCGCGTGACCGCATCAAGGGCGCGGACAAGCTCAACCAGAACATGAAGTTCATGCTCAACTGGGCGGGCAACGCGCTTATCAACCAGCACTCGGATGTCAACGGCACCGCAAAGATCCTGCAGGATGAGAGCATGCTGGAGTTCATCCTCGTCGGCGATGTGGTGATGACGCCGAGCGCCCGCTTTGCGGACATCCTGCTGCCTGACTGCACCAGCTTCGAGGTGGACAACATCATCACCGGCACCGGTGAGGGCCGCGCGAACTTCGCGGTGTTCAGCCACAAGCTGGTTGACCCGATGTTCGAGGCGCGCGACGTGCTCTGGATTGCCGAGCAGCTTGCCGACCGCCTGGGCATGGGCGAGGAGTTCCGCGCCGGGCACAACTCGCGTGAGGACTGGCTGCGCGAGATGGTCGACGTGGCTCGCGAGAACGACCCGAACTTCCCGACCTACGAGGAGTTCAAGGAGAAGGGCGTCTACAAGGTTACGGGCCAGGGCCAGTCGGTTGCCTTCCTGGACTTCATCGAGGACCCGGAGGCCAACCCGCTCCCGACCGAGACCGGCAAGATCGAAATCTTCTCGCCGTACCTGTACGCGCAGAACGACCCGGAGGAGATCCCGGCCATTCCGAAGTACATCCCGGAGTGGGAGGGCGTCAGCGACCCGCTGCGTGACACCTATCCGCTGATGATGATTGGTTCGCACGCCATCCAGCGCTCGCACTCGACGTTTGACAACGTGGACTACCTCCAGGAAGCGCACCCGCAGGTTGTCTGGATCAACCCCCGCGACGCGGCTGAGCGCGGTATCCAGAACGGCGACATGGTCCGTGTCTTCAATGACCGTGGTACGGTGATGCTCCCGGCGTTCGTCACGCCGCGAATCCGCCCTGGCGTGGTCAACATCCCGCAGGGTGCCTGGTACACGCCCGATGCCAACGGCGTCGATATTCGCGGCTGCGTCAACACGCTGACCAAGTATCACCCCACCCCCTTTGCGAAGGGCAACCCGCAGCACACCAACCTGGTGCAGGTTGAGAAGGCATAAGGAGTTCGACATGGGTAAGCAACTAGGTTTCTACGTCGATCTGGGCAAGTGCACGGGCTGCAAGGCCTGCCAGATCGCGTGCAAGGACAACAGCAACCTGCCCCTCGGTGTGAACTACCGCCGTGTTGTGCAGTACACCGGCGGCGACTGGGTGCAGGACGGCGACCTGTACATCCCGGCGGGCGTGTACACCTACTACGTCTCCGTGGCGTGCATGCACTGTGCGAACCCGCTGTGCGTGGAAGGCTGCCCGACCGGTGCGATGTACAAGCGGGAAGAGGACGGCGTCGTCCTCATCGACCCCTCGAAGTGCGTCGGCTGCCGCTACTGCGAGTGGGCCTGCCCGTACGGCGCGCCGCAGTTCGATGCCGAGGCCGGCATCATGACCAAGTGTGACTTCTGCGTGGACGAGCAGGCTGCGGGCGAGAAGCCTGTCTGCGTCGCGGGGTGCCCCTTCCGCGCGCTGGACTACGGCGACATCGACGAGCTGCGGGCCAAGTATGGCGACTTCGCCGACCCGGCCCCGCTCCCCGACCCCTCGATCACCCGTCCGTCTGTTGTGTTCTCGCCGCATAAGAACACGCGGACCAGCAAGGCGGCAGACGGGCAAGTTATGAACGTTGAGGAGGCAATCTAATGCAAACCGCTGAATGGGCGCTTGTCATCTATACGATCCTGATCCAGATGGCCGTCGGTGCCTTCCTCATCCTGGGTGCGATGCACGTGCTGGCGTACCGGAAGGCGGGCGCAGAAGAAGCCGACCGCCTCAGCGACCGCGCGCTGTACGCCATCGGCCCGGTGGTGGTCATCGGCGTCCTGGCCTCGATGCTTCACCTGGGCAATCCGCTGAACAGCTACAAGGTGCTGTCCAACATCGGCTCGTCGTGGCTGAGCCGTGAGATCGCCATGACCATCCTCTTCGGTGGGCTGGGCGCGGTGTTTGCCCTATTGCAGTGGCGCAAGATCGGCAGCTTCGCCGTGCGGACCGTCGTCGCCGTGCTGACGGCTATTGCCGGTATCGGGCTGGTCTTCAGCATGTCGCAGATCTACATGCTGCCGACGCAGCCCGCGTGGAACACGTTTGGCACCCCGGTGCAGTTCTTCACCACGGCGCTGCTGCTTGGCTCGCTGGCGGTGGGTGCGGCGCTCGTCGCCAACTACGCCTACCTCCGCAGCCGCGGCGAGGGCGCCTGCCTGGAGACTCAGGGTGAGCTGCTCTGCACGTCCATCCGCTGGATTGTCATCCTGGCTGTGGCGCTGCTCGGCGTCGAGCTGATTGTCTTCCCGATCACCATCGCCTACCTGGCGGCGGGCCCGGTGGAGGCAGTCCAGAGTGCGGCTAAGCTGTTTGGCGAGTTCGGCGTGCTGACGGTGCTGCGTGTGCTGCTGGTGTTCGTCGGCGCGGGTGTGTTTGGGCTGTTCCTGTATCGTCGCCTGCGCGACAACAGCCCGGAGAACTTCCCTGCCGCGCTGGTCTACGGGGCCTTCGCCCTGGTGCTGATCGGCGAGGTGGTGGGGCGCTTCCTCTTCTACGCTACCCACGTCGGCATCAACATCGGCGTCTAGCTTCATCTAGAAACCAACAGGGAGCGGCGCTCAGGCCGCTCCCTGAACATCCTGCCCCTGCCCCTGTCACAGAGATAAGCCCGCCGGCTACCATCTGTGACATTTATCTCGAATAAAGCTGATAGCCTTAATCCTTATATATCGGCAGGCATCGTTACAATGGCTTTTGACGGTACGTCTCTATGCACAAGCTTTTAAACAACCTGGAGGTCCAGCGTGACACAACTTGACGCGCAAACCTGGCTCCCCCTGCTCACAGGCGAATCGCTGCTGTGCAGCCTGCTCGGGCAGATCTTCTACACCCACCCCGAGCGTAAATGGCTTGAAGCCCTCAGCGATAGCCGGGACATCTTCGCTGAGGCCCCGTTCGCCGAGGAGCAGCCCGACATGATCGAGGGGCTGGCTGCTGTGCGGGCCTGGTTCGACGCGCACCCCGGCAGCCTCGACGACGAGGCGCTCACCGAACTCAAGGTCGATTACGCGCGGCTGTTCATCGGCACGACGGAGCAGATGCTGGCGTACCCCTGGGAGTCTGTCTACATCAGCAAGATGCCCTTCCTCTTCCTGGAAAGCACGCTGGAAGTGCGGGACTGGTACCGCCGTTACGGGCTTGAGGTGGTGAACTTCAAGCGCGAGCCGGAAGATTTCATCGGCTTTGAGCTGTCGTTCCTTGCCCACCTGAGCCAACTGGCGCTCGATGCCGCCGAGCAGGGCGACATGGATGGGGTCGCCGCGCTGGTGAAGGCGCAGCGCGACTTCCTCTCCGAGCACCTGCTGCGCTGGGGCTTCGAGTGGGCCAACAGGGCGGCGCAGCACGCCGAAACCGACTTCTACCGGGGGTTCGTCCTGATGGCGCGCGGCGCGCTGGCGGAACTGGCCGTCGTGTACGACGTCGCCCCGCAGGCCCCCGACATCGCAGCGAGGCAGTAGCATGATTGTCGACATCACGCCGGCAACCTCGGCGCAGATCAAGAACCCGGACTTCGCCGCCTATGTGCGCATGTACGACGAGATCTACGAGGACTTCATGCAGCAGGTCGCGGCGACTGGCATCGAGATCGACCCGGTAGACCGCAGCGAGGAAGCCGCCGAGAAGCGGCGCGCACTCCGCAAGAAGGGCGTGCAGATCCGCAACACGGACCGCAGCCTCTACGTGAACGCCATCTCGCCCGCGTGCGTGGCCTGCAGGAAGGGTATCGGCACGGCGACGTTCTTCATCTCGCTCAAGTGCCACCGCGACTGCTACTACTGCTTCAACCCGAATCAGGAAGATTACGAGTACTACTGTGCGACCACGCGCAACCTGCCTGCCGAACTGGACGAGATCCACACGGATGGGATGGAGGTGCGTCACCTCGCGCTGACGGGCGGCGAGCCGCTACTGCACAGGGATGAGGCCGTCGCGTTCTTCGCGCGGGCGCGCGAGTTGTTCCCCGGTGTGGACCAGCGGCTTTACACCTGCGGCGACCACGTGGACGAGGCGATCCTCGCCGCGCTGCGCGACGCCGGTCTGGACGAAATCCGCTTCAGTATCCGCGTGCATGACGTGGAGCACGCGCGCCAGAAGACGCTGGAGCGCATCGCGCTGGCGAAGCAGTTCATCCCCCGCGTGATGGTCGAGATGCCCGTCCCGCCCGGCTCCGGCGAGATCATGCGCGACCTGCTGCTGGCGCTCGACGAGATCGGGATTTTCAGCATCAACCTGCTGGAGCTGTGCTACCCGTTCCGCAACGCCGAGGCCTTCAATAGCCGGGGCTTCAAGGTCAAGAACCGCCCCTTCCGCACGCTGTACAACTACTGGTACGCGGGCGGCGTGCCCATCGAGGGCAGCGAGCTTGAGTGCCTCGACCTGCTGGACTTCGCGGTTGAGCGCGGCCTCAGCATCGGCGTGCATTACTGCTCGCTGGAGAACAAGTTCACCGGGCAGAACTACCAGCAGAATGCCGGGCAGCGGGTTCCATCGATGTACGTGCTCTCCGAGAACGACTACCTGCTGAAGTCTGCCAAAGTTTTCGGCAGGGATGTCCCGCCGGTGCTGACGGCGCTGCGGCGGCGCGGCTACACGGACTACACCTTCGACGAGGATACCCAGTGCCTGACGTTCAGCGTGGACGCGATCAAGTACCTGAAGGGGCTGGACGTTGAGATCGGCATTGCGACGAGTACGATCGAGCAGCGCGAGGATGGCCCGGTGCTGCGCGAGATGAAGATCGATTTGACGACGCCGCAGACGTTCAAGCGGTATGACGTTTAAGCCCCCGGTGGCGCGCCTGCCGGGTTTGAGCCGACTGCAACAGGATGACCAGCACAACCATGCTCCAGATCCTCGCCATTACCCAGCAGCCCGAACTGGCGGGCAGGGTGCAGAGCA
>Ga0134093_1000314_pt1 | contig 59552 bp, 48 predicted proteins | sample 4_1taG_FD_94452 | JGI IMG/M metagenome (GOLD analysis project Ga0134093, IMG submission 94452) | Switchgrass degrading microbial communities from high solid loading bioreactors in New Hampshire, USA - 4_13_20_68_A1 metaG | ecosystem: Engineered > Bioreactor > Semi-continuous > Anaerobic >...
CTGCGCGGCGGCCAATTGCCGCTGTGGAACCCGCTGGTGGGCAACGGCGCTCCGCTCCTCGCCAACTACCAGACGGCCATCTTCTACCCGCCGAACTGGCTCTACCTCATCCTACCGACCGAACATGCGATGGGCTTTGTGGCGCTGCTGCATGTCGTCTGGGCCGGGCTGGGCGTGATGGCCTACACCCGGCGGCTGGGCGTCGAGCGGCTGGGGCAGGGCGTTGCCGGGCTGGCCTATGCGCTGAGCGGGTACGTGATTTCGCGCTTCGGCGTGCTGACGATCACCAGCACGGTCGCCTGGCTCGGGTGGCTGCTGTGGGCGGTCGAAGGGCTGGTGCGGGCCGGGGAGCGGGCCGGAGCGCGCCGGGCGGGCTGGCTGGCGGCCATCGTCGCGCTGATGCTGCTGGCGGGCCACGCGCAGACGTCCTTCTACGGCCTGCTGCTTGCGGGCGCGTATGCCGTTACGCGGGTGGTGGGCCGGAGGGAGGCCGGTCAGCGCAGCGTGGCGGGGAGCGTGCTCAGGCCGCTTGCGTTTGCGCTCGGTGCGGTCGTGCTCGGCGTGATGATCGCAGCGGTCCAGCTCATCCCTACCTTTGAACTGATGCAGACCTCACACCGTGCGGGCGGGGTGGATCGCCTGGCTGCGCTCAGCTACTCGTTCTGGCCGTGGCACTTCCTGAACTTTGCGCTGCCCGGCATGTTCGGCAGCCCGGCCACCGGCGATTACTGGGGCTACGGCGTGTACTGGGAGGATGCGGTATACATCGGCCTGCTGCCGCTTGTGCTGGCGGTGCGCGCGCTCTGGGTCTGGTGGCAGGCGCGGCGCGGGACCCACTCGCCCGCGCAGTCGGTAGTGCCCTTCTACGCGCTGATGGTCGTGCCGGTGACCGTGCTCGCGCTCGGCTGGCACACGCCGGTCTTCCCGTGGCTGTTTGACCACGTCCCCACGTTTGACCTGTTCAACGCGCCTGCGCGCTGGATGGTGCTCGTGGTGTTCGGGCTGAGCGTGCTGGCGGGCATCGGTGCGAGCGACTGGCACGCCGCACGGGAGAGCGGCGGCTGGCCCGGCATCGGCACGGTGATCGGCGTGGCGCTGCTCATCGCTGGGTTCGCCGCCGGGCGGATGCTTGGCGACCTGGTCAAGCCGAGCTTCGTGCGCTCGACGCTGCGGCTTGGTGTAGCGGTCGTGTTGACTGGCGTGGTGGGCCTGCTGCTCCAGGCCATCAGGCAGCGCCCGCACTGGCGCCCCGCCTGGGAGGTTGCCGTGCTTGCCCTCATCGCTGCCGACCTTGTCACCGCGCACTGGGGGCTTAACCCCACCATCGACTCCGCGATCTATCACACGCGCTCGGCGGCGGTTGACCTCATCCCCGACGGGACGCGCACGCTCATCCTGCCCGCCGACGACTACGACGCCAAGTACGAGGTGCTGCTCGACCTGGACAACTTCCGCGCTGACGACGCGGCGCACTGGCGCGCCGTGCGCGAAAGCCTGATCCCCAACCTGCCGATGCTCGACGGGGCGGCCTCGGCCAGCAACTTCGACCCACTGCTCGTCGGGCATCACGCCGCGCTGCTCAAAGAGATCGAGGCGCTGGATGGGGAGGAGGGTCTTGCCCGGATGGCGCAGCTCAACGCCGGGCTGCTGCTCTCGCCCACCCCGCGTGCCGACCTGCCGCTCGCGGGGCGCGCCGGGCCGCTCTACGCCTACACGATCCCCGACCCCTGGCCGCGTGCGGCACTGGCGACGTGTGATGCGGGCGGCGAGACGCTCTCCTGCGAGCGCGTACCGGATGGAGCGGCCCGGATCGTCGTGGACGAGCCGAGCCGGGTCGTGATTACGACCAGGTCCGTGCGCCCGGCCTGGCTGGTGCTCGTCGATACCGATTACCCCGGCTGGCGTGCTTCGCTCGACGGCGAGCCGGTAACGATCTACCGGGCGAACGGGGCCTTCCGTGCGGTGGAGGTTCCCGCAGGCGAGCATGAGGTTGCGTTCGAGTACCGGCCTGCCAGCGTGCGGATTGGCGGGGTGGTGAGCGCCGCCGCGCTGCTGGTGCTGGCGCGGCTGCTCGCGCCCCGGCGGGATAAGGTTAATGACGTATTGGCGGAGGCTCAACCGCAGGTGTAGCATACCGGGCGTGAGAGAGCAAACGATGGTCGAGGTCACCCAACAGAGTCTCCGGGCTGTTCCCCAGACGTGGCTGATGTCGCTGCTCCGCACGCACTCGCTATTTGCCGCCGTGCTGCTGGTGGGAGTGGGCTTCAAGGCGCTGCTGCTCGCCACGGGCAGCGTGTCTTTCCACTCGGATGAGGCTATTCTCGCGCTCATGGCGCGGCACATCTTGCAGGGCGAGTGGCCGCTGTTCTTCTACGGGCAGGGGTACATGGGCGCGCTCGACGCGTACCTGATCGCGCTCGGATTTCTGGCCTTTGGGCAAACGGTGCTGGCCGTGCGGCTGGTTCACCTCGCGCTGTACGTGGGGATACTCGTCTCGACCTATGCGCTGGCCTACCGCATCCGCCGTGACTCCCGCGCGGCTGCGGCGGCGACCCTGCTGATGGCGCTGCCGCCCGTGATGGTCAGCCTGTACACGACGGCCTCGCTTGGCAACTACATCGTGACGCTGCTACTCAATAACCTGATATTCCTCACCGGCTGGCGTATTCTCTCCGACCCCGAAGCCGGGTGGGGGCGCTGGCTGCTCCTCGGCGTGCTGGCCGGGCTGGGCTGGTGGGGCATGGCGCTGATCGTGACATCGGCTGTGCCGGTCGCGCTGGTGCTCGCGTGGCATCTGCGCAGGCGGTTGCCCTGGCGGCGGGTCGCTGTGGCTGGCCTGGGCTTCGTCCTCGGCGCGCTCCCCTGGCTGATCGGCATGGCCCTTGACCTCGATATGGTGCTGGGCGACACGTTCGGGACGCGCATAAGCGACGCGATGGAACTGGCCGGGGTTGACACCGGCCTGGCCGGGCGCGTGCTCTCGCTCGTGGTTTTCAACCTGCCCGCGCTTTTCGGGCTGCGCCCGTCGTGGTCGGCCGAGTGGTATCTGCTGCCCGTTGGACTGATCGTCTGCGCTCTGTATCTGGCGGCGCTGTGGTGGGCGGCCCGAACCGTGCGTGACCGGTCCCAGCCGCTGCCTGACCGCCGGTTGCTGGCGATGCTGCTCGGCGGCTGGGGGATTCTGGTGGTGGCCTTCCTGCTCTCGCCGTTCGGCATCGACCCGACGGGCCGATACCTGCTGCCGCTCTATCCGCTGCTGGCCGTTCTGACCGGGCTGTGGCTGACGACGCTCGCCACGGCGCGCCGGTGGCTGTTTCCGGCGGTGCTGGCCCTGCTGGTTGCTTACAATCTCTACGGCAACGTGCACGCGATGCTTGAGAACCCGCCGGGGCTGACGACGCAATTTGGTCTCATCTCACATCTACCCCACGAATACGACGATGAGTTAATTGCCTTTCTCGACTCGCTGGGGGTTGACCGGGCGTACGGCAACTACTGGATGGCCTATCGCTTTGCCTTCCTGACGCACGAGCGGCTGATCATCGCGCCGCTTCTGCCGTATAAGGCCGACCTCTCGTACACGCTGGCCGATGACCGCTACCCGGCCTACTCAGAAGCGGTGCAGAATGCCGGAAAGGTCGTCTACATCACGAGCAACCACCCGCAGCTTGACGATGTTCTGCGCGCCCGCTTCGCAGAACTGGGCATCGAACCGCGCGAGCGCCAGATCGGCCCGTATACGGTGTTCTACGATCTGCCGCGAAACGTCCATCCGGAGGAACTCGGGGCCCTGGCGGATGCGGATTGAGGTCCGCTCCCGATATAGCAATAGGTGGGAGACCGATCTTCACGGAGATAAGATGTTTGAAGTGTACTTGGTAAACGATTACCTACAGCCCGGCTGGCATGCCGAGATGGAGTTGCCGGTCTGATGGCACGCTCAGTCGACTCAATCGGGAAAAGCGGCGGCCTGCGAGCGCGGCTTGGCCCGCTGCTGGCCGTCGTGTGGCTACTGTCACTGTTTATGGCGTTTGCGCTTGTGCAGATGCCGGTCACGCAGGCAGTTGCCGCTGCTATAGGGCGCGTGGCCGTGGACGTTACGGCGGTTGCTCTGATGGCCGCGCTTGGTGGGGCGGTTGGCGTGCTGATTATTGGCCATACTGGTACCGTCACCCTGGCGACACGGGCGGCCCTGCAGGCGCTCATGGGGCTCGGCGCTCTTAGCCTCGCAGTGCTTGTGGTGGGGATGGCCGGGCTGTTTCCGCCACGCTGGCTGGCCTGGGTGCTCACCATCGGGCTGCTCGCGGCGCTGCATCGCCCCCTCTTCGACTGGTGGAAGGGGTTTGTGGCCGGTCTGCACCAGCTAGCCGATCCGCCTGACGATGGGCTCACACGCTGGCTACGGTGCAGTGTCCTGCTGCTTCTCGTGCTGACGATCGTGATGGCGCTGCTGCCGCCGACCAAGTGGGATGCCCTCGTCTACCATCTGACTGTGCCGCAGCACTACCTCGATGCCGGGCGGATCCTACCTCTGGCTGATAACCACTTCTCCGGCTTTCCACAGCTCGTCGAGATGCTCTACCTGTGGCTGATGCTGCTCGCACGTCCGCACACGGCAGCACTGCTGCACGCGGTTTTCGGCTCCCTGGTACTGATGCTCACGCTGTCGCTCGCCCGGCGTGTGGGTAATCTGCGTGTCGGATGGCTCGCGGTAATCGTTCTACTTGTATCAGATACGTTCTGGGCGGAGTTCCACTGGCCGTATGTCGACCTTGCGCTGACAGCGTACACGCTTGCGGCACTTGCTGCCGTGCTGGTCTGGCATGACGAGGGCGAGGCGGGGCGGCGCTGGCTGATCTATGCAGGGCTGTTCACAGGGGCGATGATGGGTGTGAAGTACACCGCCGCCGGCTATACAGTCGGCGTGGGGGTGCTCGTGCTGTGGCTGGCGCGCCGGGGCGAGTGGCGGGGGGCGCTCCGCGCCGGGGTGATGGTGACGCTCGTGGCTGTCGCCGCCTTCCTGCCCTGGATGATCAAGAACACACTGATCGATCACAACCCGCTGGCTCCTTTCCTGTGGGGCACATCCGGCTTTGATGCGCTCGATCAATGGTACTACCTGCGCCCCGGCACGGGGCTCAGCCTGCTGCAGCTTCTCGCCGTGCCGTTGCAGGCCACGGTGTTCGGGCATGAGGGAAACGCCTACCAGGCGACGACGGGCGTACTGCTCACCGGGCTGCTGCCCTTCGCGGCAATTGGCTGGCGCCAACGCGATAAGACATCCCGCTCGTTCCTGATGCACCTGCTGATCTTCGCGCTGCCGGGGCTGATCGTGTGGTTCGCTGGGGCGGCGACCTCCTGGTTCCTTATGCAGACGCGCCTGCTCTACCCCATCTTCCCGGCGCTGGCGATTGTGGGTGCCGCTGGGCTGGATGCCGTCCGGCAGCGCGCGGAACTCGCCACCCTGGCGCGCCTCGCGGAGATCGTCGTGCTCCTAGCGCTGGCGCTGGCAGTGGTTGGTTCTGGTTTGCAGGTGGTCCGTGCCGCGCCGCTGCGGATGGTACTCGGGCTGGAGAGCGAGGAGGACTACTTACTCGGTGAGCTCGGGGCGCACTACGCGGCGATGCAGGCCGTCAACCAATTACCGGAGGATGCACACGTGCTCTTCCTCTGGGAGCCGCGCACTTACTACTGCGAGCGGGCCTGCGAGCCCGACTCGATGATTAATAACTGGTGGCACGCACGGGAAACGCTTGGGGAGCCTCGGGCCATTGCCCGGGCCTGGCAGGAGCGGGGCTATAGCCACGTCCTGATCTACGAGACAGGCGGGCGCTTCCTTATCGAGGATGAGCCGTACGACCCAATGACAGAAGCCGACTGGCAGGCACTTGAGACGCTGCGTGGCAGCGCCCTCACGCTGGTGTGGGGCGAACTTGACGCGTACACGCTGTACGCGCTTTCGCCGGAGGGAGCCGGGTCATGACGACTGTCGCTCCTGCCCGTGATACTTCGGCCCGCGCCGCCGCCCGCCGCCGCGATCTGCTGCTGCTCTACGGGCTGGGCCTGCTCGTCCATGCCGCCGTCGCGCTGGTCACCCGCAGCCCGTCCTACGTGGACGACCATTACTACTTCAACGCGGGCCGGATGATCGCAACGGGGGAGATGCAATTCCCCGAACTGCTGGAGCCGTACTTCTGGAACTACGCCGTCGCGCCCGACGCGCTGCCCGCGCCCGGCTTTGCCTACTGGCAGCCCCTTCCCTCACTGCTGGCCGCGCTGGGGATCGCCGTGCTGCGCTTCCTGCCCGCGTTCCGGGCAGCGCAGGTGGTGTTTGCGCTGCTCGGCGCGCTGCTGCCGCCGCTCGCCTACACGGTTGCGGCGCAGGTCGGCGAGCGCCGCCACGCCATGCTGGCCGGACTGCTCGCGTGCTTCACGGGGATGTATGCGCGCTACTGGCCTCTGCCGGAGTCTTTCACGCCGTTCGCGCTGAGCACAGCGGGCGCGATGCTGCTCTCCGGGCTGGGGCGGGAGCGAGGTAGACGCTGGGCGTGGCTGGCAGCGGGCGTGTGCGCGGGGCTGTCTCACCTTGCCCGTGCCGATGGCCTGCTCGTCATCGCGGTTGTGGCGTTTGTCGCCGTGCTGCCGCCGCGCTGGTTCCGGGGGGAATACGTGAACGCCCCGGCGCGGCAGCGCGCGCTCTCCGCCGTGCTGGCGGTTGCCGGTTACCTCGTCGTGATGGCGCCCTGGTTTGCGCGGAACCTGGCGGTGTTTGGCAGCGTGCAGGCTCCGGGCGGGCTGAACGCGCTGTGGCTGGTGGAATACAACGACCTGTTTAACTACCCCTCGAACCTGACTCCGGGCCGTTACTTCGCGGCGGGCTGGGGGACCATCCTGGCGGGCAAGGCGCGCGCTCTCTGGCTGAACCTGCTCACGCTGATCGGCGTGCACGGGATGGCCTTCCTCGTGCCGCTCGCGCTGGTCGGATGGGTACGGCGCTGGCGGCAGCCGTGGGTGCTCCCCATGACGATCTACGGGCTGGCGCTCTTCGCCGCCATGACGTTCGCCTTCAGCCTGCCGGGGATGCGCGGCGGCTGGCTGCACTCCAGCGCGGCGCTCGTACCCTTTGTCATGGCGATGGCTGCCTGCGGGCTGGAAGACACGGTGCGCTGGGTGGCGTCACGCCGCAGCACGTGGCACGTAGCGTCGGCCTGGCGCGTGTTCGGCGGGGCTTCGGTCGTGATCGCCCTGCTCGTTACGATCGCCATGACGGCGCAAACGGTGGGCGAGGCAGCTAACAGCTCTGTGCGGCTCTACGCGGCAATCGGCGAGACGCTTGACGCACTCGGCGCGCCGGCTGATGCCCGCATCGTGAGTAACGACCCGCCTGCGATGCACACCGTGACCGGGCACGGCGGGATCCCGCTCGTCAACGGGGATGAGGCAAACCTGCTGCGCGCCGCCGACGATTACAGCGCGTCGTTCCTCGTGCTCGACCGGCACGTGCCGGACGGGCTGATGCCGCTCTATCAGGACGGGCCATCGTCCCCGCGCCTGGTTCTCATCGAAACCTACCAGCACGAATCCTCCCCGGCGTACCTCTACCAGATTCTGCCCGCCGACTAGTCTCCCTCTGCCGATTCTGCAACCGTTCGGCGCGAGTCTCGTATGTATTAGTGCAATACGACACGTTCTTTCTGGCTGGAACTGACCCCTGTTTCAGAGGGAGTACTGGGAGATGAGTGAAGAGATTAGGGAGCGAGAAATCTCGCGCGAAGAGGAGTTGCGGGCTGCTGCCGAAGCCGAGCGCCGCAGAACCGAAGTGCGCCCCGTGCAGCAGCCGCGCCGTCGGCGCGGATACCGTTCGCTCTTCTGGCCGGTGGTGCTGATCGCCGCAGGCGTGCTGTGGCTGCTCTCCAACCTGGGCATCATGACGGCGGAAAACTGGTCGGTACTGGTACAGTTGTGGCCCATCCTGCTCATCGCTGCCGGGCTTGACATGATCGTCGGGCGCTTCTCGGCAGTGCTGGGCAGCCTGATCGGCGTGGCCGCCGTCGGCCTGATAGTCGTGCTGGCGCTCATCGGCCCGTCGCTGGGCTGGGCGGGTAATGCCACATGGTTCGGGTCACCGATCGTGATTGGCGGCGACCTCGAAATCCAGAACATGAGCATTGACGAGCCGCTTGGCGATACGCAGTCGGCTGATGTGCGGCTCGACCTCTCGTTTGAGCAGACGAGCATCCGCACGCTGGACGCAGGCTCCGATAGCCTCCTCGAGGCGGACATCGACTACCTGGGCGATCTGACTTTCGACGTAACCGGCGGACGCAACAAGTCGATCAGACTGCGTCAGGATGTTGTGACGGCTGGCATCTTCCCGCCGCCGGGCCTCAATACGCGTGACATGCGGTGGGATATTGCGCTCAACCCGGACGTGCCGACCGATCTTCAGGTGGACGCCGGCTCCGGGCCGGTTGAGATGGACCTGGCGGGTCTGACCCTTACCGCGCTGGAAATCGATGGCGGTTCAGGCCCGGTGACGCTCAGCCTACCTGCCGGGGGCCCCTATGACACGGAGATTGATGTCGGCTCCGGCTCGTTTGACGTCGAGTTGGCGCAGGGCGCGAGCACCACAATGGACGTCCGCGGCGGCTCCGGCCCGTTCCGCTTTGCAAGCGGTGCAGACGCCGAGGTGCGCTTTGAGGGCGATGTTGGCTCCGGCCCGTTCGAGTTTACGCTGGCCGAGGGCACGAACGGCACGTTCGAGCTGGACGGCGGCAGCGGCCCGGTGCGGTTCCAGTTACCAGCGGATGCCGCTGTGCGCGTCGAGGTGCGCGATGGGGGCTCAGGCAGGGTGTCGCTCCCGAATGCGCTGGTTCAGGTTGAGAGAGGCGACGACGATGATGACACCGGCGTATGGGAGACGGAGAACTACAGCCGCGCAACCAACCGGATCGAGATCATCATCCGGGATGTCGGCTCCGGCAATGTGATTGTCGAGTTCTAACCTCGCTCTGACTGCAAAGGCCCCGCCACGGCGGGGCCTTTTAGATTAGCTCGGCGGCTAACGTGCCGTGTACTCAATCCTCACCCCGTTGACGTCGATCACATACTCGCCGGGGCCGGGGATCGACGTGATGGTGTGCGTCACGTCGAACGCCTTGACGACCTGCGCGCACAGCGCCTGCTGCACGCGCGTGGACTCGACGGTGACGAGCACCGTATTCGCGTCCTGCGGTGAGGGCCGGTCATAGATCGCGCCAAGCTCGGTGCAGGCGTCACTCAGGAAGCCGCGAATGGCGATCTCCGGGCTGGTGCTGCCCGCGCCGCCCACCACCTCGACGCTGCGCACGGTCGCCAGCCCGGTGGTTGCGTCGCCGCTGTCGGCGGGCGATGGCTGCCCCTCGCCCGGCGGGCCGCCCAGCCGGAAGCTGGCGGTCAGATCGCCCGCGCGGACGGCGTACTCGCCCGGCTCAAGCCCCTCCACGTCGAGCGGCACCGTCCGCGTGAAGGGCTCCAGTGCCATCGTACACATCGCGCCTGCGGGCCGGTGGGTGATCAACGTGATGGTGAACGTCGTGCCGTCGAACTGCACGCGGTGCTCAACCACTTCTGTGCAGCCGTCGGGCACGAAGCCGCTGACGAGCGCGTACACCTGCACCGGGTCGGATTCGATGATGCTGATCTGAAGGTCCTGGACCATCGCGTTCGTCCCGGTGGCGAGGCGGGTGCTCTCGGCGGGGGGCTGGAGCGTGCGTGCCAGCGGCGTGCGCGGCGGGCGGGTCGGCTCTGCAACATCCGCCTCCGGGGTAGGGGCAGGCTCGGTCGCGTCCGGCTCCGTGGGGCTTGGCTCCGTCGTCGGATCTGGCTCTGTCGTCGGCGTGCGGGTCGGCGGCGGGGTAGGCTCTGGCTCGTCTTCGACCAGCCCGCCCTCGACACAGGCGGCCAGCAGCGAGGCGAGCAGAATGGAGGAAACTACCAATAGGCATGCTTTAGGCATTCCTGTACCCTCTCTCTGTGGATCGCCAATTGATCAGGTATGTGATTGTTCATGATGTCTTCCCCGTCTGCAACCCGGCCTCGCCGGAGCGAAACCAGACTGTCGCCGCGCACGCGTGACGCGCTGATTGTGCTCGCGGCGGCGCTGGCTCATGCCCTGTACCTGCTCCTGGCCTGGCGGGCGACGGGCGCGGCAGCCTACCCGCTCGACGACTCCTGGATCTACCAGACATACGCCCGCAACCTGGCCCGCGCGGGCGAGTGGGCCTTCATTCCCGGCGTGCCCAGCACCGGCTCGACCTCGATCCTGTGGACGTTCGTCCTCGCGCCCGGCTATCTGCTGCCAGCCGGGGCCTATGTGTGGACGCAACTCGCGGGCTTTGCATCGCTTGTTGCGGCGGCGCTCGGCGCGGCGCGCGTGTTTGACGACGACCACCTTGGCTTATCGCTGGCGGTCGGGTTGGCGGTCGCGCTGGAGTGGCACATGGTCTGGGCGGCGGCGTCGGGCATGGAGACAGCGTTCTTTGCCGCGCTGCTCGTGTGGTTCTGGCACTGGCTGCGCCGCCACGACCCCCGCGTGACCGGCCATCGCTGGCAGGACGGTCTGAAGCTCGGCGTGTGGGGTGGCGTGCTGATGCTGGCCCGGCCCGAGGGCGTCCTCGCGCTCGGCGTGGCGGGGCTGTACGGGCTGCTCTGCCCCGGCCCTCTGCGTGACCGGCTGCACTGGGGCGCAGCGGCAGGCGCAGGTTTCGCGCTGCTGCTCGTGCCCTTCTTCGGCTTCAACTTCGCTACGAGCGGGTCCATCTGGCCCAACACATTCTATGCCAAGCAGACCGAGTACTCTGTTATTTACAGCCAGCCCTACCTGCTGAGATTGGGACGGCAGATAGGCGTGATGTTCGTCGGCGCGCTTGCCCTGCTCCTGCCCGGCATCATCGCCGAGATATGGGAGCGGGTGCGCGCGCGCACGGACCTCGTCGGGCTGGCGCCGCTGGCCTGGGTGCTGCTGCACTGGGCGATGTACGCGGCGCGGCTGCCCGTTACCTACCAGCATGGCCGCTATGCCATCCCGGTTGTGCCTGTGCTCACCCTCTATGGTATTCGTGGTATGCTCCGGCTGGCAAGGCCCCGGTCTCCCAGCCTGCCCATCCGGACGCTGAGCCGCGCCTGGCTGCTGGCCGCCGCGCTGCTCTTCCCGCTGACGGTGGCGGCCTTCGGCGCGCCTGCGTATGCCAGCGACAGCGCCTTCATCCAGAGCGAGATGGTCGCAACGGCGCGCTGGGTCGAGGAGAACGTGCCCGCCGGTGCGGCGCTCGCCGTGCATGACATCGGGGCGATCGGGTACTTCTCCCCGCGTCCGCTGGTGGACCTCGCCGGGCTGGTATCGCCGGATGTCGTCGAGATCATGCATGACGCTGAGGGGCTGGCGGAGTATATCGTCGCGAGCGGCGCGAAATATCTCATCGTCTTCCCGAATTGGAACGAGACGTACAGGGAGATGATCGCTATTGGCGGCTTCGAGCCGGTCTGGTCGACGAGCAGCCTGCCGGACTACGCCGGAGAGACCGAACTCGGCCCGATGACCGTGTACCGGGCGTCGCCATGAGGTGCAGCGGCTATGTATCAGCCTGCGCATTTGGCGGTTGCTGGTGCATTTTGGCTGTGGTAGACTGACCATCATTGTTTAAAAGGTTTGGATAGGGACTTTTAACAACAAGATCTAGGGGCAAACTATGAGCGAGGACCCATCTGCACGAACAAGTGCGCCGATTACGGTTGTGATCGTTGACGATCACCAGATTTTCCGGCAGGGTATTGAAGCCTACCTGGACCTGATCGACGATATTGTCTCTGTAGGCGAAGGGCGGAATGGCGAGGAAGCGCTGGAGATTATCCGAGCCAAGCAGCCGGACGTCGCGCTCCTTGACATTAACCTCCCTATTATGAACGGCATGCAGGTCATGCGTGAGATCGTCGCCGAGCGCCTGCCGGTGCGGGTCGTCATGCTGACGGCTTACGACGACCCCGAACAGCTTCTGCACGCCATGCACTCCGGCGCGGCGGCGTACTGTCCGAAGGAAATCGAACTGGAGCGGCTTGTCGAGGTGATCCGCCTCGTCGTCGACGGTTATTATGTTGTCAACGATCAGGTGTTTGACCGGGCGGGCATCGAAGAGTGGCTGGAGCACAGCGTCGAGGAAGTTGCCGGGCATTACTACGCGGAGCTTTCCGAGACGTTCTCGCCGCTCTCCCCGCGTGAGAGCGAGATTCTGACCTACGTAACGCGCGGGCTGAGCAACAAAGAGATCGCCCAGTTGCTGGGCATCAGTCACCAGACGGTGAAGAACCACATGACGTCCATCCTGCGCAAGCTGGCGGTGGACGACCGCACTCAGGCGGCAGTGTATGCGCTGCGGCGCGGCTGGGTGCGTCTGCGCGATACCGTCCAGTCATCCGAGGATGACCTCAACGACAAGAACGAGCTTTAACGCCGGTAGGTGAGTGAGAATATCCGCATGGTCAATCCACACACGACAACAGAGCACAAGAGCAGCCGCGAAGAAGCCCTCGACCTGCTGCAGGGCGAGCTCCAGCAGGCCAACGCGGAGCTCCGCGACATCCAGAACAAGATCCTCACGTCGCGAGGGCAGGTCGAGCAGCTTGCCCAGCGCAGCGCACAGGTCATGGGCGAGGTGCGGCGCGTCGAAGGCGCGCTGGAGCAGACCCCCCAGCGAACCCTCCGCGAGGTGTATACCGAGGCGCTTGACGTGCAGCAGCGCCTGCTGACGACGCGCAGCCAGCTAGAACGGCTCCAGGCTGAGGAGACCGTCGTCCGCGAGAAGGTGGCGATGCTGCAGAACGTGCTCGATGTGCTGTCGCATGGGGAGCCTGCGGAGGACGACGGCGAGCGCTTCAACGCGCGCGAGATGATCATCCGCATCATCGATGCGCAGGAGGAGCAGAGCGAGCGCCTTGCACGCCTGATGCACGACGGCCCGGCGCACTCGCTCACGAATTTCATCCTGCAGGCGGAGATCTGCGAGAAGCTGTTTGACCGTGACCCGCAAAAGGCGCGGGAGGAGTTGAGCAACCTGAAGGAGGCGGCGAAGGAGGCCTTCAAGAAGGTGCGCGGCTTCATCTTCGACCTGCGCCCGATGATGCTGCGCGACCTGGGCCTCGTGCCGACGCTGCGCCGCTACCTCGACGCCTTCAGCGACAAGACCGGCATTGAGACGGAGTTCCAGATGGTGGGGCGCGAGCGCCGCTTTGAGCACTACCGGGAGGCGCTGCTCTTCCGGGGCGTGCAGGCGCTGATCCAGAATGCGCGTGACCACAGCGGTGCCAGCTCGGTGAGCGTCACGCTCGACATGAGCGGTGACACCATCCGGGCGGTTGTTGAGGACAACGGGCGCGGGTTCGGCTCGGGGCGGCTGGCGCTCGATGCGGCCAACAGCGCCGCGCTGAGCCTCGGCGCGCTGCGGGAGCGGGTCAACATGGTCGGCGGGCAGGTGCGCGTGGACAGCGCCTCGGGGCAGGGCGCGCGGATCGAGATCGTGATTCCTGCCGGGCCGGAGGTGCGCGAAGACTAGCGCCCGGCGGCGTTGTTGCGAGGCTGTGCAACCTGGGACAGAATCTTACGTAGTAATTCACAGGAGTAAGGAGGGTCTCATGTTGTACAGTCCACGTGAAGAAGGCCAGGGCCTTGTCGAATATGCGCTGATTCTGGTGCTCGTCGCCGTTGTGGTGATTGTCATCCTGGCGCTGCTCGGCCCGGCCATTGGCGATGTGTTCAGCAATATCATCTAGAGCATTTAGCCTCTCCCGGTTTTAAACAGGCAGAGCCGCCTTCCGGCCCTGCCTGTTTTGCGTTCCCCGCTACCGCCCCATCCTGCCTGCTGCGCTCCCTGAGCGCGCCCCGCGTGTGTACGTCAGTAAAACACCCTATACGGCCACTCTGGCGGCTTCTCTATAATGTTGGTGGAGTACGCTTCTGTGCCCTGCACCGGTTTTGGCTCCGTGCCTGCTGAGTGGTGTCAGGCCGCTCCCCCGGTCGGTTGCTAATGCGCTGGCACCTGCCAGCCATCTAGAACACAGGAAAGAGCTAGATGAGAAAAATCCAGGTCTTGATCGTCGACGATAACCAGGACACGCGTGACGGTACGCGGCGTTTGCTGGAATATGAGGACGACATCGAGATAGTCGACTTCGCCGAGAACGGCGCAGTCGCCATCGAACGGGTGCGCGAGCAGCAGCCTGATGTCATTCTGATGGACATCAACATGCCGGTGATGGACGGCATCACCGCGACGCAGCACATCCACGCGGAGTTCCCCCGGGTGCAGATCGTCGTCGTCTCCGTGCAGGACGACGCCAACTACCTGAAAGAGGCGATCCGCGCGGGCGCGGTGGACTTTGTGACGAAGCCCATCAGCGCCGATGAGCTGGCCAGTGCTATCCGCCGTGCGTATGCCAAGCGGCCCACCGAGGCAGCGGCCCAGAAGGCACCGGCGAGCCAGATGCCAAGCTCCACGTCGTACTCATATGCGCCCGCTGCCTACGGCAAGAATGGGCATGTGATCACGGTGCTCGGCCCGAAGGGCGGCGTGGGCAAAACGACTATCGCCGTGAACCTGGGCATCGGGCTGATCCGCTCCGACCCGGACAAGAGCGTGCTGATCATCGATGCCGACCCGTATTTTGGCGATGTGGCCGTATTCCTGAACACGCGCGGCCCGCACACGCTGGTGGACATGGCGAAGATGGCCGAAGTGCCGGAGGAGATCGACCACGCCTCGGTTGACAGCATCCTGGTGACGCATGAGAGCGGCGTCAAGCTGCTGATCTCGCCCTCCAGCCTGTCGGAAGGCAATCTGATCAGCCCGGGCTCGGTCGCCAATATGCTGGAGTACTTCCGCCAGCGCTTTGATTACATCATCGTCGATACCTCCACGTCGGTTGATACCCCGATGATCGAGTCGATCCAGTCGGCGGACCGCGTCGTGCTGCTCACCACGGCGACGATGCCCTCGCTGAAGAACGCCCGCGTGATGCTCGGCGAATTGAGCACGGTCAGCTTCCCGCTGGACCGGGTCATCCTGGTGCTGAACGCCTACGACCCGAACGGGCGTATCACGGCGGAGCAGATCGCCAAGTTCTTGCGCATCACACCGCAGATCGAGATCCCGGTGGACCCGACGACGACCGAGGCGATGAACCGGGGGTTGCCGCTCATCCAGCTTGACGCGCGGCGCGTGCCCAGCGTGCGCCCGATGAAGGAGCTGGTGAACCTGATACGGCAGACCTTCGAGCGCGTCGAGGTGGTTGAGGAGCCGGAGCCGGAGCCTAAGCCGCGCCGCGCCGGGCTGTTCAGTTCGCTGTTTGGCGGCTAGCCGGGCGGGTGCATCACCGGGCAGAAGCCGGTAGGGACGCGCGTTCAACCTACGCGGGCAGGTTGCGCACCTGCCCTTACTGTATGACTGGAAAGGGGAGACGGGATAAGTGTCGAGCCTATTGAAGCGAATTGAGCGGGGTCAGGGTGCAGGTTCTGATGGTCGACCGGGTAGCCAGCCGCTGACGCCGCGCGGCGACGGGCATGCCCCAGTGCGTGGCCGCCGCGAGCCGGTTCACGGCGTCGTCGGGCAGGTTGGCGGGGTGGATGTCAAGGAGCTGGTACAGCGCCGGCTGCTTGAAGACCTCGGCCCGGGCGAGTCGTTTGACCTGCGCCGCTCGGAAGACCTGCGCATGCGGATCGACGAGTTGTTCAACCAGATCCTCATGGAAGAGAACATCGTGCTGGCGCGGCACGAGCGCCGCCGCCTGCACGAGCAGATCGTCGCGGAGTTGCTGGGCTACGGGCCGATTGAGCCGCTGCTCGACGACCCGGAGGTCACCGAAATCATGACCGTCGGTCATGACAAGGTGTATGTGGAGCGCAAGGGCCTGATCGAAGAGGTGCCGGTGCACTTCGAGAGCGAGGAACACCTGCGCCGCATCATTGACCGTATCGTCGCGCCGCTTGGCCGCCGTATCGACGAAAGCTCGCCGCTGGTCGACGCCCGTCTGCCGGATGGCTCCCGTGTGAACGCCGTCATCCCGCCGATTGCCATCGACGGTTCGGCGCTGACCATCCGTAAGTTCTCCAAAGTGCCGCTCACCGTACAGGACATCATCAACTTCGGCTCGACGACGGTCGAGCAGATGGAGTTCATGCGGGCCTGCGTGATCGCGGGCTTCAACATCGTCGTCAGCGGCGGTACTGGCTCCGGTAAGACGACGCTGCTCAACATCCTGTCGAGCTTCATCCCGGCGAACGAGCGCATCGTGACGATTGAGAACGCCGCCGAGCTTCAGCTTCGCCAGGAGCACGTCGTCCGGCTGGAGAGCCGCCCGCCCAACATTGAAGGCAAGGGTGAGATCACCATCCGCGACCTCGTGATCAACTCCCTGCGTATGCGCCCCGACCGCATTATCGTCGGTGAGGTGCGTGGCGGTGAGGCGCTTGACCTGGTGCAGGCCATGAACACCGGTCACGACGGCTCGATGGGTACGGCTCACAGCAACAGCCCGCGCGATACCATCGCCCGTCTGGAGACGATGTGCCTGATGGCGGGCATGGACCTGCCCGTCCGCGCGATCCGCGAGCAGATCGCGTCGGCGATCCATCTGATCTGCCACCAGGACCGCCTGCGCGACGGGTCGCGCAAGATCACCCGCATCTCCGAGGTACAGGGTATGGAGGGCAATGTCGTGACGATGTCCGACATCTTCGTCTTTGAGCAGACGGGGATGGATGGCACGCGCATTGTCGGGCGTATTAAACCGACGGGGCTGCGCCCGAAGAACATGGATCGCATCCTGGACGCGGGCATCCAACTGCCGCCGAGCGTTTTCGGCATCGGGCGCCGGTAGCGGATCGCCGCGCGTCGTAGCCTTGGGGAAGGCCGGGACTTGGAGAGATTCATATGAACCTTTTTCGCCGTGACACGATAGACGAGCGGATCGACCAGCTCGAAGCGTTTATCGAGAGCGAGTGGCAGCCAGGGCCAGCGGATGCCGAGAACCGGGCGGCGGAGCGATCCAAAGCTCGTGACGAGTTCAGGCGACGGCTGGACAACGAGTTGGTCCGGCGCGGCATGGCGGCGTCCATCCGTTCACAGCTCCGCCGTGCCGACCTCAAGCTGACGGTCGTCGAGTACCTGGCCATCCATGCGGTGCTGGCCGTGGTGTTCGGGCTGGTTGGCCTGGCGCTGCGAGGCGTGATCGGCGGCGGGCTGGGCGTGATCGCCGGGTTCTTCGCCCCGCGCATCTACGTGACCATGCGCCAGCGCAAGCGGTTGAAGGACTTCAACGACCAGCTAGCTGACATCCTCAACCTGTGGGTGAACGCCCTGCGTGCGGGCTACAGCGTGCCGCAGGCGATGGAAGCCGTCGCGAACGAGGCACCGGCCCCGGCGAGCACGGAGTTCCGCCGTGTGGTCGCGGAGATCTCCATCGGCGTGCCGATGGAAACGGCGCTGAACAACATGCTCTCCCGCATCAACAGCGAGGACCTCGACCTGGTGTTCACGGCGGTGAACATTCAGCGCGAGGTCGGTGGTAACCTGGCGGAGATCCTCGACACGATCAGCGAGACGATCCGCGAGCGCGTGCGTATCAAGGGTGAAATCCGGACGCTGACCGCGCAGGGGCGCATCACGGGCATGCTCATCGGCTTCCTGCCGATTGGCCTGGCGGTGCTACTGCTGGTCATCAACCCGAGCTACATGGGGCAGCTCTTCTTTGGCCCGGAAAAGGGCGGCGCGTATATTCCGGGGCTGCCCATCCCGTGCGGCTGGCCGATGATCGCCGTTGGCCTGACGATGATGTCGATCGGCCTGGCTGTTATCACGCGCATTGTGGACATCGAAGTCTAGCAGGACCTGAATAGAGGAATAGGTACATGAGTACGATCGTTCTCATCGTGCTCGCTCTCGTGGCGATCGGCGCAATTGTGGGCCTGATCGTCGTCGGGATGCGGAACTCAAGGGCAGATTACGACCCACTGGCCGAGCGTCTCTCGGAGTACGGCGGCGCAGCCGAAATCGAGGCCAACCTCGAAGAGGTGGAGATGTCGCTGCCGTTTACCGAGCGTGTGCTGATCCCGCTGGCGCAGAAGTTCGCGCAGTTTACGATGCAGTTCACCCCGGCGGAGACGCTCGAGAAGACGCAGAAGAAGCTCGACCTCGCGGGCAATCCGCCCGGCTGGACGCCCGCCGTTTTCTGGGCCGCCCGTTTTGGCGCGATGGTCGGGATGGGCGCGCTGCTGTTTCTGGTCTTTGCCGTTACGAAGCAGAAGACGTCTTTCATCATCCTCGGCGGCCTCGGCGGCGCGGCGCTTGGCTTCGTTCTCCCTCAGATGGTGCTCTCGAGCAAGATCCAGCGCCGCCAGCAGGAGGTCATCAAGTCTCTGCCGGATGCGCTCGACCTGATGTCGATCTGCGTGAATGCCGGTCTGGGCTTTGACCAGGCGATGGCGAAGGTCTACGAGAAGTGGGATAACGAGCTGGCCCTCGCCTTCGGGCGCGTGATCCAGGAGATCCAGCTTGGCAAGACGCGGCGCGAGGCGCTGCGCGCGATGGACGCGAGCCTCGGTGTGCCCGACGTGACGACCTTCGTCGGCGCGATCATCCAGGCGGACCAGCTCGGTGTGAGCATCTCGAAGATCCTCAACATCCAGGCCGCGCAGATGCGTATCAAGCGGCGCCAGCGCGCTCAGGAGAAGGCGCAGCAGGCCCCGGTTAAGATGATGATCCCGCTGGTTGTCTTCATCTTCCCCTCGATCTGGATCGTGCTGCTCGGCCCGGCGGCTGTGCAGGTCTTCAAGACGTTCTGGGGAGGCTTATAGCAGTACCTCGGCGGCGCTACCCCCGCGCCGCCCCAACGGAAAGGCCGGCAACGTGACGCCGGAACACAACCTCATCGACTCGGTTCAGGAGCAGGTCCGACGGCTATCTCATGCCGTGCTGGACCTGCTCTTTCCGCCCCGGTGTGTGGTGTGCCACCGGCCCGGATCCCACCTGTGCGCGGACTGCCTCGCTGTGCTGCCCACGTTGAGCGGCCCGCTCTGCCCGGTGTGCGCGCTCCCGGTCGAAGCGCCCGGCATCTGCCCGCGCTGTGCGGCACGACGCCCGTCATTCACCCGCGTGCGAAGCGGGTACGTCTACGAGGGAGCCGTACGCCGCGCTGTGCTCGCCTTCAAGTACAATGGCAGGCGGGCTCTCGCCGCCCCGCTGGTAGACGCCCTCAGCGCCGTCCTGCCCCCGCCATCCCCTCTCCCGGATGCCCTCTGCGCAGTCCCCATGCACCACTTGCGCGAGCAAGAAAGGGGCTATAATCATGCTAAACTGCTGGCGGACGAGCTTGGCCGGTGCTGGGGCGTCCGGGTGCTGCCCGGCGAGGCGCTTCGCCGCACGCAGCCGACAACCCGGCAGGTTGGTCTGTCGTATCAGGCCCGCCAGAGCAATGTGAAGGGCGCGTTTGAAGCGGAGAGGAGGTTCGTCGAGGGGAAGGTGCTGGTCGTCGTAGACGACGTATGCACCACGGGCGCGACGCTTGACGCGTGTGCGATGGCGCTGCTTCGTGCCGGAGCAGCCGCCGTGGAAGGTGTTACCCTCGCTCGTGCGCTATAATAAGGTTAGGAGCGGGAGCGTCCGTACAGTTTCATTCAGCGGAAACGCTGTGCTTAGCCGGCTTCGTGAAGCTGGAAGGAGCAAAAGATGGAGATCGTCATCCGCGGAGACAATGTAGATGTCACTCCCCGTCTGCAGTCGTACGTCGAGCGCAAGATGGGACGCCTGGACCGCTACATGCCCAACATTGTGGACGTTCAGGTGGAGCTGTCGCAGGAGAAGGCGCACCGCAATGGTGACCGGCATGTGGCGCAGGTGACGCTCCGCAACTCGCGCGGCACGATTTTGCGTGCCGAGGAGCGCACGACGGACCTGTTCGCCGCTATCGACATTGTGGTCGACAAGATGTACCGCCAGATCGAGCGCTACAAGGGCAAGCGGCAGCGCCGCTCGGACTCTCAGGAAGACTTTACCGGGTTTGAGACGGCTATCGAACTGGAAGAGGAAGACCTCGAAACCGGGCGCATCACCCGGCGCAAGCAGTTCTCGATCGTTCCGATGTACGAGGAGGAGGCGATCGATCAGATGGAACTGCTGGGTCATGACTTCTTCGTCTTCGTCAACGCGGATACCGGCGGTGTGAACGTGCTGTACCGCCGGCACGATGGCAACTACGGCTTGCTGGTGCCGGAGCTGGATTAGTGCGCCACGCCGACTGACAGGCATAATACAAAAGGGGGATGGCTCAGCCATCCCCCTTCGCGTTCACCGTGCAGAGCGCCTACCAGCCCTTGAGGTAGGTGGCCCACTCATGATACTGCGAGAGCAGGTGGCCGTACATATACTCCGCTGAAGGGCTCGGCTCGCCGGGCTGGGAGCGCAGCTCCATGCCGGCTTCTGCCGGGGTGCGCCCGCCCTTGAGCCGGTTGCAGGCCGGGCAGGACGTGACGAGGTTGGACCAGGAGTGCTCGCCGCCCCGGTGGCGCGGTATGACATGGTCGATGGTTAGGTTGGTCGTCTTCTTGCCGCAGTACTGGCAGGTGTAATTGTCGCGGCGGAAGATCTCCCGTTTGTTGAGCTTCACGCGCGGACGCGGGCGGTGGACCATGTATGACAGCCGCACAACCGACGGGCGGGGGAAGGCGCGCGTCGCCGACTGGATGGTGCCGCGCCCATTCTCCAGCATGGTGGCCTTGCCCATCATCATAAGCCCGATCGCACGCCGGGTCGAGCAGACGTTGAGCGGCTCGTAGTTGGCGTTAAGGACTAGTACAGGGTCGTCCACGGGTCGATTCCTCCTGTCCGGTCGTCCTGCGGCTCCACTCGGTAAGTGGAATGCCAGCGTGATTCTATCACCAGGGCGGTAGGCGCGCAATCAGGGGGCGAAGGCCGGGGACGCCAGCCAAAACAAACAGGCCCCGGAGGGTGTATCTCCAGGGCCTGTGCTGTTTGCCGGGCGGGTTAGTCACCCCAGCTATAGCCGTAGAACGTCTCCAGGCTTTCGGGCACGGTTGCCGGGCCAGCGGCTATCGCGTTGGGTACGAGCCGGAATGCGCTGCTGCCATCCACCCGCGCGACGTTCAGGTACAGACCGCCGTCACCAGGTGCGACGGTGTACAGCAGCCGGTCCATCGACGGCGACCACACCGGGTAGCCCTTCGTTGCCGGGCCGTTGGTCAGAGTTGTCGGGTCGCTGCCGTCCACGTTTGTGATCGCCGCCTGCCGGTCGATGATCGTTGCCAGCCGCCTGCCATCCGCCGAGACGCGCCCTACACCGGGCAGGCTGTCGATTAGCTCGCCCGCCTGGTTGAAGATCTGCGTGCCGACGACGATGTCATCGCCCCACCAGTAGGGCGCACGCGTGCCTTCGCCGGGCATAAGCGAGGCGCCGAGGTTCGTCACTGCGCCGGTGCGCACGTCGATCAGGCAGAGGTCGGGCTCGCCGTAGGGGCTGCATTCGGCGACGACCTTGTTGCCGCTGCGGTCCCAGTCAATCGCGCCAAGGTTCATGAAGGCGTGTGTAACCTGCACCGGGTTGCTACCGTCGGCGTTGGCGATGAACAACTCACCGTCGGCGACAAAGGCCATGCGCCGGAAGTCGGAGGCCCACACGGGGTAGAGGCCCTCGACGGGCAGGCGCTCAAGGTTCTCGCCATTGGCGTCCACGATGTAGATGCCGCTTTCCATGCAGCCGGAGCATCCTGCATCGTTCACCGCAAACAGGATGCGCTCCACCTGGGACGTAGAGCCTTGGGGCAGGCGCACCTGGAGGCTGACATCCGGCTCGCGCTGGCGCGTCTGCTGGTCAAGGTCGATGGGGAAGGGCAGCCACGCGTGGCCGAGCCTCAAGCCGCCATCCTCTGCCGGGCTCCTGGTAAGCTGCGTCGCTGAGATCGCTCGCTCGCCAATGCTGTAGAGGTTCACACTGCCGCTGGCGTCCGGCGCAGCAAACAGGATAGTGGTATTGTCGGGCGCCCACTGCGGCGTCTGGTTCCACAGGTCGTCGACCGTCACCCGCCGGATAATGGTGGTGTCCAACTCCAGCACGTAGATGTCGCTGCTGCCAATGCCCGTATCGCGGTCGGAGGTGAAGGCAATCTTCGTGCCATCCGGCGAGACGGCGGGGTAGGCGTCGTCGGCGGGGTTGGCGGTGAGGTTGCGCACGTTGCCGCCGTCAGCATCCATCACGTAGATATCCCGCGCAACGCCATCCGGCGCGTCACGGTCGGACATGAACACGATCCGCCCGTCCGCTGTCCAGTCGGGGTAGGCGTCGGTCGCGCTGGAGCCCTGGGTCAGGTTGGCCGCACCGCTCCCGTCTGCGTTGGCACGGCAGATGTCCGTGCCACCGTTGCAGGTGTAGGCGATCTGCGTGCCATCCGGCGACCAGCGCGGATGCGTGCCGTCCCCGGCGATGATGCGTTCCGCCTCCCCGCCGGTCAGGCTGACCACGTAAATCCCGGCGGAGGGCATGCCTACTGTCGCCTCGACAGCCGCAAAGACGATCCGCTGACCGTCTGGCGAGACATCCGGCCAGGTGGCGTGATCAACGCCTTGCAGCGGGATCGGGGCGCTGTACGCACCGTTCTCGGCGAGAAGGTGCAGCCCCAGCCCGCCGCCGCGCGTCGAGGTGTAGACGATGGCCCCGGCGTCCGGTGAGCCCGAAGGCACGGGCGATATGGGCTGATCCGCCGGCTGCTCCGACGAGTCGGCGGAGGGCGGCGTCGGCTGCGCATCGTCCTCCGTGACCGGCACATCGGTAGGGATGGGCGGCGGCGTCGGCGAAGGCTGCGGAGTCGGCGGTGGGGCCTCCTCGGCTGGCCCGCCGCAGGCAGACACCATCACGGCGATGAGCGCCAGCGCGGTAAGCGATGTGACAAGACGGGATAGTTTTTTCATGCGAGACGTCCCTTGCTCGACGGTATGACAGAGTTCCGGATCTGTACGGACCCAGTGTAGCAGCGAGCCGGGGCGAATACAGGTGGGATAATCCGGGAGATCAGCGGGCGGCAACAAGAAAACCCCTTCGCGTCTGGCGGCGAAGGGGTGGCGCTTACTCGTCGTTCGGGCGTCTAGTGGCCGTGGTCGGCGGCGCTGAGGTTCTCCGCACCGGGCAGCCGGTCCGCAAGCTGGGCGGGCCTGTGGATCAGGATGGGCAGGTGCTGCGGGCAGATCCAGAGGTCCTGCCCTCTGAACTTGACGTTGATGAGCGGCACGACGTCGCTTGTCTGGTCGCAGGCGAGGCAGCGCGGCTCGGTGTTGGTGGGTTGTTCCATGCTCGGTACTCCTATCAGATTCAGGGATTGACGCCCTGAGTGTACCGCAGTGGCGGACGGTGGCACTTGATCTGCGTCAAGGGGGGTGGTGGATTAGGAGGGGCATCAGGCAATCGTAGGGGCAGGTCGTGATGCGCGATGCTCTGCATCGACCGCATCAATGGACCCTGCATAAGCCCCCTCTGACGGCGCTTCGCGCCGCCATCTCCCCCTATGAGAGGGGCGATTTAGTTATATGACGAGACAAACTGGCCCCCTAGCAGGGGGAAGTGCGGCCCGGAGGGCCGGCGAAGGGGGTGGCAGGTCAGTCCCAACAACTCCACGCTAACACTTCCCGCTCGCTTAACTTGACACCTAGGGGGCAAGTCGTGATGCGCGATGCTCTGCATCGACCGCATCAATGGACCCGCCCCTACATAACATCTATTGAGATTACGCCGCGACTGAACGTCGCGGCTCCGGGAATGAACGACATGCTCATCTACAACCCTCACGCCTCCGCTGCCAGTGCGATACGCTCCTCGGCGAGGCGGACGAGGATGTCGAGCAGGCGGTTCTGCCAGCCGTCGTCCTCGCCGAGCGGTAGCCAGACAGCCGTCCGGCTGACGCGCACGTCATGGCCAAGCCGGTCCTGCAGAGCGCGGCGGTCGACGTGGGCCAGCCCGCCCAGCCGGATGCTGACCTGATCACCCTCCGCGACGATCGCGTCCACGTTGGCCTCAAGCGCAAGCTGCTTGACGCGAAGCTGGAACAGCAGGTTCAGCACCGGCGGCGGCAGCACGCCAAAGCGGTCCTCCAGTTCGACTCGCAGGTCGTCCAGCGCCTCGGCGTTGGGCAGTTCGGCCATGCGCCGGTAAAGCTGGATGCGCAGCGCCATGTCGGGCATGAAGTCGGTCGGGATGTACGTCGGGATGGGTAGCTCAATCGTGACCGACTCGCGCAGGGAAGCGGGCTCGGCCTCGACCGGCTTGCCCTCACGCTCGGCGCGCAGCCGCTTGATGGCCTGCGCCAGCATCTGCGTGTACAGGTGGAACCCGACCGCCGAGATACTGCCGCTCTGCCGCACACCGAGAATCTCGCCTGCGCCCCGTATTTCAAGGTCACGCATGGCGATGTTGAACCCCGCGCCAAGCTCGGTGTGCTCGGCGATGGTCTGGAGCCGGGCGCGGGCGTCCGGCTTGAGCCGCGCGGTCGGCGGGTGGAAGAAGTACGCGAAGGCGCGGTTGGCGCTGCGCCCGACGCGCCCGCGAAGCTGGTAAAGCTGCGACAGCCCGAAGCGGTCGGCGCGGTCAACGATGAGCGTGTTCGCGTTGGGGTAGTCCAGCCCTGCCTCAATGATGCTCGTCGTGACGAGCACGTCCACCTCGCTCTCTGCGAAGCGGTTCATTACCTGCTCAAGCTCGTGCTCGTTCATCTGCCCGTGCGCCACGGCGAACTCTGCCTCCGGCACGAGCCGTTTGAGCCGCTCGCACTCGGCGTAGATCGTCTTGACGCGGTTGTGCACGTAAAAGACCTGCCCGCCCCGGTCGATCTCGCGCAGGATGGCCTGCCGGATGATGTTGTCGTCGCGGCGGCCCACGTAGGTGCGCACCGGCAGCCGCTCCTCCGGCGCGGTGTTGATCATGCTGATGTCGCGCACGCCGGTCAGGCTCATGTAGAGCGTGCGCGGGATGGGCGTCGCGGTCAGCGTGAGCACATCGACCTCGGTGCGCATCCGCTTAAGCTGCTCTTTGTGCGTCACGCCGAAGCGCTGCTCCTCGTCGATGATGAGCAGGCCCAGGTCCTTGAACTCAACATCGCCGCTCAGCAGGCGGTGCGTGCCGATCACGATGTCGATGCTGCCTGAACGCAGCCCGGCGATCGTCTCCTCCTGCTCGGCGCGCGTGCGGAAGCGGGAGAGCATCGCCACTCTCACCGGGAAGGCTGCCAGGCGCTTGCTGAACGTCTCGAAGTGCTGCTGGGCGAGCACAGTCGTCGGGACGAGCACAGCGACCTGCTTGCCGTCCATCACGGCTTTGAAGGCCGCCCGCAGCGCGACCTCCGTCTTGCCGTAGCCCACATCGCCGCAGATCAGCCGGTCCATCGGCTGCGGGGATTCCATGTCCTGCTTGACCTCGGCCAGCGCGCGAAGCTGGTCCTGCGTCTCGACGTAGGGGAAGGAGGCCTCAAGCTCGTGCTGCCAGGGCGTGTCCGGGCTGAAGGCGTGGCCCTGCACCAGTTCGCGGGCGGCGTACAGTTCGAGCAGGTCCTGCGCCACCCGCTCGACATCCTCGCGGGCGCGCTCCTTCACGCGGGACCACTCCGGCGCGCCCAGCCGCGATAGCTCCGGCGGGGTGCTGTCCACGCCGACATAGCGCGTCAGCCGGTCGGCCTGGTGGATGGGCACGTAGAGCAGGTTGCCGCCTGCGAAGGCCACGAGCAGGTATTCGCGCTCGGCGTCGCCGAGCGTGCGCTTCGCCAGCCCCTCGAAGCGGCCAATGCCGTACTCGGCGTGGACGACGTAATCGCCCTGCGAGAGGTCAGCGAAGAAGTCCTCCGGCGCGACAGCGCGCGGCTGCCGCCGCCGTCGCGGTTCGGGCCGCCGCCAGCCGAAGATCTCCGCATCGCTGAACAGGTAGGTAGTTGCGTCCTCGCCGTTGAGTTGCCAGCCCTCGGTCAGCGCGCCCTGCACGAAGCGCGGCGGGCCGGGCGGCGGCAGTTCGTCGATGGTCTCAACCGTAGCCCCCGTCGCGCCGAGCGTGCGCTCCCGCCACAACTCGGAGAGGCGCTCGGCCTGGCGCGAGACGATGATCACCCGCTCGTGCCCGGCGCGGGTCAGTTCGCGCAGGTGGTCGAGGAAGTGGCGCAGTTCCCCGGCGAAGCGCGGCCCCGGCACGAAGATGTCTCCGAGCGCGGGCCCCTCGCCCTCCGGCTCATCGCTGACGAACCCGCCCAGCTCAATCGTTGCCGCCTGCGAAAGTTCGTCGCCAAGCTGCCCCCAGGTGATGAGCGGCAACGGCATGTCGGGCGGGATCGCGCCTGCGGCTTCCTGCTGCTGGCGCAGTTCCAGCGCGCGCGTCTCAAGCTCGGCGACGGTACTATGAAGCTCCTCAAGGTCGTCCACAAGCACGAGGGCGTCGCCGGGCAGGTAGTCGAGCAGGCTCACGTGCTCGTCGTACATCCAGGGCAGGTAAAACTCCAGCGTGTCGAACGAACTGCGCTGGAGCAATTTCGTCTGGTCGGCGCGGGGGCTGATATCGTCCGATCCGGCCTGCTCGTCGGATCGGGGCAGGCTGCCGAACCACTCGCGCAGGCGGGCGGCAGCGACAAGCCCGTAGCCGGGCATCGCCTCGCGGGCAGGCGTTACAACGAGCGACTCCCGCGCGCCGAGGCTGCGCTGCGTGGCAGGGTCAAACTCCCGCAGCGACTCGACTTCATCGCCCCATAGCTCTATGCGGGTAGGGCGGTCGTCCGCAATGGGGAAGATGTCTATGATGCCGCCCCGGCGCGAGAACGTGCCCGCCTCGGTGACGACCGTCACCGGCTCGTAGCCTATGTGCATCAGGTTACGGAGCAGCACATCAGGTGAGCCGCCGGGCAGGGGGCGGTTGCGCTCGATGACGACGCGGTGATCGCGCATATAGTTCACCGGCAGCGTGCGCTGCATCAGGCCGCGTGCCGAGGTGACGATCACGGTGTTGGTGTGCTGATGCGTCTTGCCCTCACCGGCCAGCTCGGCGAGCACCTGGAGCCGGGCCTGCGTGGTGCGCGGGCCCCAGGGCGCGCGCTCGTAGAAGAGCGCGTTCGGCTCCGGGAAGGTCAGCACGCGCAGGTCGGGGCACCAGGCGATAAGCTGCTCGGCGAGGTTGTGGACGCGGTCGGCGCGAGCAGTGATGATCAGCACGGGGCGGTCACGGTCGCCGGTCTGCGGCGCGATGTCCCGCGCGAGGGCGGCGGCGACAAAGGGCCGCGCGGAGCGGATCAGACCAAGCGGCTGCTCGCGGTGGGCCTCCCCGCGTGTGATGCCCTCCAGCAGCCGCCGGTATTCAGGCAGGGTATGGAGAATATCTAACAATCCGGACAGGTCCATTGAGTTTGATTCCAGTACTCAGTCGGTCTTCTGGCGTGAAAGCTAACGGTCTATTATAACGCTCGCGCATACCTTTAACACGTAACACGTGAGGCGGTAGGGCGGAAAAATCGCCGCGAAAGAAAACAAGCCGCGAGACGAAAGAAAATCGCCGCGAGACAAGAGAAAAGTCGCCGCGAGACGAGAGAAAAATCGCCACGAATAAACTTCGCGGCTTTTCCCCTTCTGTCCTTATGCCTGCACCGGCGGGCCGTTGTGGCGCGTCATGGCGATGTCGATGCCCTCACGCAGCCACGTCTCAACGGCATCCGCCGCGCGGTCGATGGTTTCCCGCATGATGGGCAGTTCGTCCACGCCGAAATCCTGCAATACGTAGTCGGCGGGGTCCATGCGGCCCGGCGGCCTGCCGATGCCGATCCGAAGCCGGGCGAAGTCCTCGCTGCCAAGCCGCTCGATGATGTCCCGCATGCCCTTCTGCCCGCCCGCGCCGCCAAACGGGCGCAGGCGGATCGTGCCGGGAGGCAGGTCGAGGTCGTCGAAGATGACGAGCAGCCTGTCGAGCGGGATCTTGTAGAAGCGTAGCAGCGAACCGACCGGGCCGCCGCTCCGGTTCATGTACTTCTGCGGCTTGGCGAGCACCACCGACTGCCCGGCGATGCGCCCGGTGGCAACGGCGGCACCCTCCTGCATCCGCGTGAAGGACAGCCCGTGCCGCGCCGCCAGGTAGTCGACGACCTGGAAGCCGATGTTGTGGCGGTTATGCTGGTATTCCCGGCCCGGATTGCCCAGGCCGACGATCAGAAACTTGTCGGTCATGGCCTCTTTGTTAACTCGTTGTGGATCATGGCGCGTAGAGTATGACAGATCGGCGCGCAGGCGTCACACAGATGTCACCGGGGTGAGCGGATCAGGGCGTCGAGCGCAGGTGTTCGTCGAAGAAGGCGATATTGCGCGACATGAACAGGTTGAACGTCGGGCCGAGGAAGGTGTGCGGCTCGCCCTCGTACGAGTAGAACGTCACGTCCTTGCCTGCCTCCCGCAGCGCGGTGGTCAACTCGACCGACCACTGGTGCGGCACCTGGTCGTCAGCTGTGCCGTGGTGGATCATCACCGGCATGGCGACGCGGTCGAGGTAGCTCGTGGGTGAGGCCGCGGCGTAGCCTTCCGAGTTTTCCTCCGGCGTGCCGTAGATCGCCGCAAGCTCGTCCTGCGAGCGGGTATCCCACATCATGCGGATGCGCCGCCAGTTGGTGGCAACGTCGCCGCTCATGGCGGCGTAAAGCACGACCGCGCTGACGACATCCGGCTGCAGGACCATCGGCCACTGCGCCACGCCACCGCCCATGCTGTGCCCGATGATGCCCACCGCGCCCGATGCCTGGGGCAGTGACGACACCTGTGCGGCGAGGTTCATCACGTCGATTGCGTAGCCGATGCGGAAGGGGTTCGGCCCGTCGTCGGACTCGCCATAACCGCGATAGTCCGGCGCGAGCGCGATATAGCCGTACCGCGCGAGGCTGTCGGCGACGGCGACGCTGTCACAGCCGGACCAGTAGGTATCGGGGTTGCAGTAGCCGTGCGCGACGATCACTGTCGGGAACGGCCCGTCGCCTGTCGGGATGTTCGCCAGCCCGGTGATGGTCAGCCCGTCGCTGTCGTACCGCATCACGTACTGCGTGAAGCTGCCCTCGGACTTGACCACCTCGCCAAGCTGGATGCCCGTTCCGCCATACGTCCGCGCGGCGAGATCATCGATGGTCCACCCGGCGAGCGGGTTCGGCGTCGGGGTAGGGGCGGAGTTGGTCGGTGTGGCGGTGGGCGGCGCGGGCGTGAGCGTGAGCGTGGCGGTTGGCGCAGGCGCTTCCGGCGTGGCCGTCGGCGCGGGCGGCGGGTCTGTTGCGGCGAGCGTTGGCTGCACGGCGGCAGCTTCCGGCGGCGCGGCTGGCCCGCAGCCGAGCAGCGTCACGGCGATGAACATCATGGCACACAGTACAGAGCGTCGCATGGTGGTTCGGTCTTTCCATCCCGGCTGACGTTGCTCAGCAGAGTTTACCATGCCGGAGGGATGGAATCGCGGAAGGCGCGGAAAAGACGGGGGCCGCCGAAGGGGGTGCTAAACGCCAGATTGCCCGGCGTCTATCTCCGTGTTCTCCGGCTCTTCCGCTTTTCCGTGGTTCTCCGGCCCTGCAGCGCGTCGAGCAGCGGGTTGATAACCTCCCGGCGCACGCGCCAGAAGCCTTCGCCCAGCTCCCCGCGCTCGCTCGCGCGGACCAGCGCGTAAAGCCCCAGCAGGCCGAACGTGCCGACCGCGATGAGCGCGCCGGTGCGGGCGGCGGCGATGAGACGGTCCGGGCGGAGCGGCGAGTCGGCGGGAATGGCCGGGCCGGGCGTCGGCGTTGGCCCCAGCGCGGCTGCCGGGCGCGGCGTGCGCGTTGGCGGCTGCTCGATCAGCGGGGTGGGGGAGGGGCCGGGCGTGGGCGTGCCGGGCACGGCGGTCGGCGTGCGGGTGGGTGGCGGAGAGGTGGGCGTCGGTGTGGCGTTGGCAACAACGACTCGCACCTCGTACTCGATTGGCATATCGTCGCGGCGGTTCATGCGCAGGCGGAGCACGTAGCGGCCATCGGGCAGGGTGGTCGTGTCCCACGCGCCGAGGACGCCGCCGGACACCTGTTGCGTTACCGTGCCCTGCACCGGAGTCCAGGGCACACTGGCAAGCGTCGGGTCGGGTGCGTACTCAAGGTCGTAGCTCTCAAAGGCCGGGTCCACCACCGTACCGGTGACCGTTACCAGCCCCGCGACCACGTCGCCCTCGGCAGGGCTGTCGATCACGGCGCGGCTGGTCGGGGCGGGTGGAGTCTCCTGCAGCGGCCCGGCTGCTGTGAGAACGAGCAGCAGGGCCAGCACGATGATGGCGCGAATGGATCGGTGCATGGGTGACCTGTCAACCTGCCGGAATGCAAACATCCGTCGGCGGGGGAGTGTAGCCGATCTCGACGGGGCGGGCCAGCAGGAAAACCCGTAGTTTGCGGGCGTCAGCCGCGCCGCGCCCCGTCGCTGCTGTACCTAGTCGTCGTCCTCGCCGTCCCCATCATTGCGCTCACCCCGGTGGGGCTGGTAGCCGTTGCCGATAGGCTCCAACAGGGCGGCGTCGAGAACCTCGTCCATGCGTCTGACCTTGATGAAGTTCAGCGCGCGGCGTGCCCGCCGGGGGATCTCCTCAAGGTCGTTCTCGTTCTCGGCGGGGATGATCACATCCTTGATGTTGCAGCGGTGCGCGGCAAGCACCTTCTCCTTGATGCCGCCAACCGACAGCACGCGTCCGCGCAGCGTGATCTCACCGGTCATGACGAGGTCATGGCGGACCGGGCGCTGCGTAAAGGCGGAAATGAGCGCGGTTGCCAGCGTCACACCCGCGGACGGGCCGTCTTTCGGCACCGCGCCTTCGGGCAGGTGGATGTGCACGTCAGTGTTTTCGAACACGTCCGGGTCGATGCCGAAGTCGTCCGCGCGGGAGCGGGTATAGCTAAGCGCTGCCTGCGCGCTCTCCTGCATGATATCGCCAAGCTGCCCGGTGAGCGTTAGTGTGCCCTTGCCGGGCATCAGCGTTACCTCGACGGGCAGGACATCGCCGCCGACCTCCGTCCACGCGATGCCGAGCGCCAGCCCGACCTCGTCCTTATCGGTGATCAGCGGGCCGGGGATGCGCGGCGGGCCGAGGTACTTCTGCAGGCTGGCCGCGGTGATGCGCTTCGGGTAGGGGCGCTCCTCCGCGACCCGGCGCGCGATCTTGCGACATACATTGGCGATCTCGCGCTCCAGGTTGCGCACGCCCGCCTCGTACGTGTACTCGCGGATGATCCGCGTCAGCGCGGCCTGCTCGAACGTGACGCCCCGATCGGCGATGCCGTGCGCCTCAAGCTGTCTCGGCACGAGGAAATGCCGCGCAATGGCGAGCTTTTCCTCCTCGATGTAGCCGGGGAACTCGATGATCTCCAGCCGGTCTTTGAGCGCCGGCGGGATCGGGTCGATATAGTTCGCCGTTGTGACGAACATCACCCGGCTGAGGTCATAGTCGACCTCCAGGTAGTGGTCGGAGAAGGCGTAGTTCTGCTCCGGGTCGAGCACTTCGAGCAGCGCCGCGGACGGGTCGCCGCGAAAATCCATGCCGAGCTTGTCGATCTCGTCCAGCATGAAGAGCGGGTTTACCGTGCCCGCCCGGCGCATGGTCTGGATGATGCGGCCCGGCATGGCGCCGATGTAGGTGCGGCGATGGCCGCGGATCTCCGCCTCGTCATGCACACCGCCGAGCGAGACACGCACGAACTCACGCCCCAGCGCCTTGGCAATCGAGCGCCCCAGCGAGGTCTTGCCGGTGCCCGGCGGGCCGACGAAGCACAGGATGGGCTGCTTCATCTTGTCCGGCGCGAGTCGGCGCACGGCGATGTATTCGAGGATGCGTTCTTTGGCCTTCTCCAGCCCGTAGTGCTCCTCGTCGAGCACCCTGGCGACGTGCTTCACGTCGAGGTTGTCCTCCGAGGCGTTGGTCCACGGCAGCTCCAGCAGCCATTCCAGATAGGTGCGGATGATGCCGACCTCGGGGGCCATCGGCGGCATCGCGGCGAGACGGCTGATCTCCCGCTCGGCCTTCTCGCGCACGTGGTCCGGCAGCGCGACCTCCTGCAGGCGGTCGTGCAGTTCGCCAATCTCCTGCTGGAACAGGTCCGACTCGCCCAGTTCGCTCTGGATGACGCGCATCTGCTCGCGCAGGAACATCTCGCGCTGGGTCTTGTCGACCTCCTCCTGCACCCGCATGTGGATGTGGTCCTCGATCTCGAGGACTTCCAACTCCTTGCCGAGCAGGGTGATGACCTCCATCAGCCGCTCGCCAGGGTCGGAGATCTCCAGCAGGTGCTGGCGCTGCTCGGTTGAGAGGTCCAGCGTCGTCGCAACAAGGTCGGCCAGCCAGCTCGGGTCCTCGATGTTCAGCGCGAACATGTAGGCGTCTTCGGGCAGGCTGCGGTTGAGCTGCACGCACTTCTCGAACAGCGTGAGCACGGTCCGCATGCGGGCCTTGATCTCGGTTGAGTGCTCGGTGCGCTCAGGGATGGGCTGGGCGGTGGCCCGCAGGTACGGGCCGCTCGTGTCCAGATCGGTCACGATGACGCGGCGGCGGCCCTGCACCAGCACGCTGGTCGTGCCGTCGGGCATGCGCAGCGCACGCCCCAGCACGACTTCCACACCGACCCGGTAAATGTCGTCCGGGCCGGGGTTCTCAGCGTCCGGGTCCTTCTGCGTCGCGCAGATCAGCACGCGGTTGCCCTGCTGGGCGGCTTCGATGGCCTCCAGTGAGCGTAGACGCCCGACGAACAGAGGCGTTACCATGTGCGGGAACAGCACCAGGTCACGCAGGGGGATGAACGGCGCTTCAATTGGCTCGTTCTCGTCGAGGCGCATGTCCTCGACGTCATCAAAATCGGCGAAAGCTCCAAACAATGAGAAATCCTCGTCAAATTGGTTCATAACATCACCCCCCGGATCGCTGCCTGCTTCGCGGTCGCACTACTCCGGCTTTCCAACAAGCTCGTCGCGCGCCTCACCCGCCACTGCCAGCGAACCGGTGATGCACAGTACATCGTGCGGCTCCAGCCCGTCAAGTCCCAGCCGAACCGCCTCGTCGATGGTCGACGCGGCCAGCAGTTCGACACCGGCCCGATCCTCGTCGCTGCTCGCCCGCATCTGCTCGTGAAGGGCCTCGGCACGGGCGAGCAGGTCTTCTGCGCTGGCGGCGCGGGGGGTGTCCGCGCTGGTCAGGACGATGCGCTGGCCGTGACGCAGCAGGATTTCCAGCATGCCGTCCACATCCTTATCCGCCATGCAGCCGAATACAAAGACCCTGCGCCCGCCGGCCTGCTCCCCGGTGGATAGCTCCTCCAGAGCATGCACAACCTGCTCGACCGAGTGCGGGTTGTGCGCGCTGTCGATGATGACGTGCGGGTTTTGCTGCACAAGCTCCAGCCGCCCCGGCCAGCGAGTGTTCGCCATTGCGCTGATACGTGCCTGCCGGGAGATGGGCAGGCCCTCCTGCGCGGCGACGTTCAGCACCTCCAGCGCGACGGCGGCGTTCTCAATCTGGAATCCACCCGGCATGCCAATCTCGACCGGCACCTTGTAGTCGCCGCTGCCCATGAAGGCCATGCTGCCGTCCCAGTCCATCTCGACCGGCTGGAACCACCAGTCTTTGCCGACCATGTGCAGAGCACTCTTCTTGTTCGCGGCCACCTTGCGCAGCACCCGCTCGACCGGCTCCGCCTGCGGCGCACTGACGACAGGCCTCCCGGCCTTGATGATCTCCGCCTTCTCATAGGCGATGTCGATCAGCGTGTTGCCGAGAAGCTGGGTGTGGTCCAGGCTGATGTTCGTAATCGCGGACACGACCGGCTTGACGACGTTCGTCGCGTCCAACCGCCCGCCCAGCCCGACCTCGATCACGGCGACGTCGCACTCCTCGCGGGCGAAGTGCCAGAAGGCGAGGGCGGTCGTGACCTCGAACGACGTAAGGCCCGTGCCCTCGACGTAGGGCAGGATGTCCTCGACAATCGCCGCGAGCGCCTCGCGGGGGATCATCTCGCGGTTGATCTGAATCCGCTCGCGCCAGTCCTGCAGGTGCGGGGAGATGTACAGCCCGGTTTTGAGGCCCGCCTCCATCAGCCCCTGCGCGACAAATGCGGCGGTCGAGCCTTTGCCCTTCGTCCCGGCGATGTGGATCGTCGGGTAGCTCAGGTGCGGGTTGCCGAGCTTCTCCAGAAGCTGCAGGATGCCGCTGAGCCCCCACGTCTGCTTGCCGTGATCGCGCAGCGCACGCTGGTAAGGGTCGTCAAAATTGAGAATCGTGGTGAGTGCCTGTTCGTACGTCAGTGTCATATTTGGCGCGCTTCCTTTGCTCTGGCGTGAGTATACCCGCGTTTGTGGGCTTGGCAATCTGTGTTGGGTGAGCCGCCGCATCCGCAGGCGGGCCGACCAGCAACCTCTGACCGGGGATCATTGCCCACAGGCGGCACACGGGTTAAACTCGCCGCCGATAAAGGTTGTCCGGCGCGATTCTGCGCCTGCAAAAAACAGGAAAACAGGACGGATCAACCGTGCGAATCCCACGCGCCCAGACATTCATTTTCGGACTCGCGGCACTGGCCGTGCTGCTGGCTGTTGGCTACGTCGTCAGCCGCCCGCGCGGACCGGTTCTCGTCGAGGCGGATGTCAGCCTCGACCGCATCACCCCCAACGCGGACGGGCAGGAGGACGTGACGCGCATCAGCTACCGCCTGCGGCGGCAGGCCAATGTCTCCATCTACTTTGAGGGAGAGGATGGCACGCGCTACTACTATCGCCAGAACGAGCCTCGTGTTCGCGGTGAGTACGAGGTGCTGTTCAGCGGGGTGGTGGACGGCTTCACCCTGGAAGGCGAGGAGGTCAGCGGCGAGGTGCTGCGGCGTCTGCTGCCCGACGGCGAGTATCGCTGGGTGGTTGAGGCTACCGATGTCCTGACCGGGCGGGTGGACAGGATCGAGGGGACGCTCGTCATCACAGATAGCGACTCCATTCTGCCCGATCTGTGGGACTTCACCGTTTCGCCGGAAGTGTTCACCCCCAACCAGGACGGCATCGACGACCAAATCTGGATTAACGTCTACGTGCCGAAAGAGGCGGACCTCACCGTGTACCTCATCGACGACGCAGGCACGCGCTACTACGTGCCCGAGTCGCAGCAGGATCGCGCGCCCGGCAAGGGCGGTCGGCATATCTTCCAGTGGGATGGCGGCGTGGACATGGGCAAGGACCCGCCGCCGGACGGCACGTACACGGTGCTGGTCGAGGCGAAGGACGCTGAAGGCCAGATGGTGCGGCATAAGAGCGAGGTGACTATCCGCTTTGGCGGTGTGCCGCTCGCCGAGATCGTTGGCCAGCCGGTCGGCGACACGGTGCGCTTCTCCAGCGAGACGGTGCTTCAGGGCGACGTGCTGACTTTCGAACTGACGGTTGAGAACTACGGCGACTCGCCGATCCGCACGACCGGCCCGGAGCCGGGCTTCATCTACGAGCAGGACGAGACGTATGCCACCAGCGGCTACCAGGTGGAGTCCGGCGCGTGGCGTGTCGGCATTCACTGCGACACGTGCACGGTCGACTTCCCCTGGCGTTGGGCGCTCGGTTCGCAGGAGAACCTGACGCCCATCGAGTCGGGCGGGCAGACGCACTACTACCTGATGCCCGGCGAGCGGGCTGTGGTAACCGGCGGCATCCGCCTGACGAACATCGTGGAGGCGCGCAACCCGCAGGAGTTCTGGGCAGGGCTGATCCACGAGGATGTCGGCGTGGCGACGGTCAACCAGCGGGTCGACCCGCACTGGATCCGCATCGAACCGGTGGAAAGTGAAGCGGCGGAGAGCACCCCATAAGCAGTGGGCGCAGCCGCCGGGTGAACTTGCCCGCGCATCCGGCCTCGAGTATTATGGGGGCGGCGTTGCAGGATCGCTCCTGAGAGCCCTGCCGCTGCCCGGACTTTCGCTTCGGGGTTGAAGGCGTCCACTTGACTCGGTGTCTCTTCTGACCAGCAGACATTCGGTGCCTGTACGTCCGCGACGATGAGTACAACTGCAGCAGACTCCGGCCCGGATGCTGCCGGGTAAATGGGAGGAACGGACGGCTGCCCCGGCGTGCGCCGAAACGGGTTGCTGAATGCTGGATGGCGACGGGAATGAGAGAGATGTACCGCACGAGCGCACATGCTCCACTCCTCTGCCGCCAGCGCCCGCTGACCGGGCGGCTTCCTGAGCCAAGTGAGATGAAAGCAACTCTCCGCAGCCGGTGCTGGCATCAGCGCCGGCGTATACCCCGTACAGTAGGTGCACTGAAAGGGGGTGAGGCCGCCAGGTAAAGACGTGACACGCCGCAAGATTGACTGCTTGCAGTCTAGCTGACTAACCATACCTGATGCTTACCAAAAAGGAGATCAAGGAAGAGATGCCGAACAAAAAGCGTTTGTTCCTCATTCTGTTGGCGCTGACGGCTGCCATCTTCGTGCTCGCCGCCTGCGCACCCCAGGAGCCCGCTGAGGAACCTGCTGCCGAGGAGCCTGCCGCTGAGGAGCCGGCTGAAGGGTCCGACCTCGGTACGCCGGACAACCCGATCGTGATGTCGTTCGTGCCCTCGCAGGACAGCCAGGAAGTGCTGTCGGGCGCTGAGGAGATCGCCAACCGCATCTCCGAGATCACGGGCTACGCGATCGAGTCGAACATCGCCACCGAGTACGCGGGTGTGATCACCGCGATGTGCAACCAGGAAGCGCACGTCGGCGCGCTGAACACCTTCGGCTACGTGCTGGCGAACGAGCAGGGCTGCGCGGATGTGGTGCTGACCTCGGTTCGCTTCGGCGCCAGCACCTATGCGGGCCAGATCATTGTCCGGGCGGACAGCGGTATCGAGAGCATCGCTGACCTGGCGGGCAAGACGATGTGCCGTCCCGACCCGCTCAGCACCAGCGGCTGGATCATCCCCGCGCTGACGCTGCGCGCCGAGGGCATCGACCCCGACACGGACCTGGGCGAGGTTGTCGATGCCGGTGGTCATGACGCAGTCGTGCTGGCCGTGTACGATGGGCAGTGCGATGCGGGCGCGACCTTCGTGGACGCTCGCTCGAACGTGTCGGACGAAGTGCCTGACGTGATGGAGCAGGTCGTGGTCATCCAGGAGTCGGCCCCGATTCCGAACGACACGATCAGCGTGATCCCGCAGATGCCCGACGAGGTTCGCGAGAACCTGGTTGCCGCCTTCCTGCAGATCTCGGAGGAGGAGCCCGAACTGCTGAACGAGGTCTACAGCTGGGAGGCCCTGGCTGAGGTCGATGACAGCTTCTACGATGGCTTCCGCCAGCAGCTTGACGCTTCCGGTCTGGATATCACCGATCTGACCGGCAACTAAAAGGAACCGTGTTCACAATGGGGTCGTGCCGTATAGGGCACGACCCCTGACCTTGCCTAGAGAGACTTTCCTATGCTACGAGTTGAGAACCTCACCAAAGTCTACGAGGATGGGACCGTTGCCCTGCAAGATGTCAGCTTCACCGTCCCCGATGGCGACTTCCTGGTGGTGATCGGCCTGAGCGGGTCCGGCAAATCCACGCTCCTGCGCTGCATCAACCGCCTGATCGAGCCAACTGAAGGCAAAATTTACTGGAATGACATCGAGATCACCGCGCTGAGCGGTGAAGAACTGCGCCATATGCGGCGGCGCATTGGCATGATCTTCCAGCATTTCAACCTCGTCAAACGGGCCTCGGTGATGAACAACGTACTGGCCGGGCGGCTGGGCTATGTCAACCAGTGGCGCAGCCTGCTCGGGCTGTGGAACGCAGGTGACAAGCAGCGGGCGCGGCAGGCGCTAGAGCGCGTGGGCATCGCTGAGAAGGCAAACAATCGCGCCAGCCAGCTCAGCGGCGGCCAGCAGCAGCGTGTTGGCATCGCGCGGGCGCTGATGCAGGAGCCCGAAATGCTGTTGGCGGACGAGCCAGTTGCCAGCCTCGACCCCGTTCTCGCCAGCTCGATTCTCAATTATCTGGAGCAGTTGAACCAGGAGGACGGCATTACGGTCATTTGCAGCCTGCACTACCTGGACCTTGTCCAGCGCTATGCCAAGCACGTGATCGGGTTGCGTGAGGGGCGGCTCGTTTATCAGGGAGACCGCGAGGACGTCCGCAGGATGGACGACGCTCGCTTCAAAGAGATCTACGGTGAGGAAGCGGTTCGCGTTTCCGCCGGCTTCGGAGAATAGTCATGAATCGCAATCCAGTTATTGCCACCGTACTCTCTCTCATCATACCCGGGCTGGGGCAGGCTTATGCGCGCCAGCGCGGTAGAGGACTTCTCATCTTTTCGATTGCGCTGGTGCTCGTCGGCCTGTTTGTCTGGGCCGTGCTTGGCAGCCTGGTGCGGCTCCGGGAGTGGATGCAGATCTTCCTCGGCGTAAATGTCATTGTCTACTGGCTGTGGAATGTTTACGACGCCTGGCGCACGGCGCACGGCAACCCGCTCCCGCTCGCGCAGATGATCGTGATCGCCTCGGTGTTTTCCTACGTGCTGGGCTGGCGCGTCACGCAGATCGACACGAACAAGTTCCTGACTGAGTTCCCGCGCACCTTCCGTATTCTGACGCGCGTCGTCTGGCCGTGGGAAGCGGCTTTCGAGCGCGAAGAGGAGGTTGTGCAGGCCAGCGCCCAGTTTGCCATCCCGTGCGGGGAAGACAGTGAAATCCCGGCATTGGCTGAGCCGAGCGGCGACGACGAGCCCTGGTTGATCGTTGACCCGACGTGCGGCGTAGCATCGAACTTCACGACGCAGGGCTTCCAGCCCGGTACTGAGATCGTGCTGCGGGGCGGCGGTTTCGCACCGAACGAGTTCACCGAGATCTGGTGGGAAGACCCGCTCGGCCACCAGTTCCGCCCGACGTTCAGCGGCAACCGCATCTCGGCGACGACGGATGAGAACGGCGAGTTCGAACTCACCTTCTACGTGCCGCAGATGACCATCCCCAGCACGGCGGTTGGCATCCAGATGACGAAGGTTCACGCGCGGCAGATCGCGGAAGTCGGGCGACTCCAGCCGACCGCGAACCTGCGCATGGCCTTCTCGCGCATGATCGAAACGATCTTCCTGGCGCTGATGGCGACGACGTTCGGCATTGTGCTGGCCATCCCGATTAGCTTCCTGGCGGCGCGCAACCTGATGTCGGCCTCACCCATCACGCTGAGCATCTATTACGTGGTGCGCGCGATCCTCAACGTGTTCCGCTCGATTGAGCCGCTCATCTGGGCGATGATCGGTGTTGCGTGGGTGGGGCTCGGTCCGTTCGCGGGCGTCATTGCGCTGACGGTGCACTCGATTGCCGCGCTCGGCAAGCTGTACTCCGAGGCCATCGAGAGCATCGACACCGGGCCGATTGAGGCTATCCAGGCGACCGGCGCGACGTGGATGCAGACCATCATCTATGCCGTGATCCCGCAGATCATCCCGCCGTTCCTGTCGTTCACGATCTACCGGTGGGACATCAACGTGCGCATGTCCACCATCATCGGCGCGGTCGGCGGCGGTGGTATCGGCTTCCTGCTGTTCCAGTGGATCCGCCTGACGGACTGGTCGAACGCCGGTATTGCGGTCTGGATGATCGCCATCACGGTCATGATCATGGACTACGCGAGCGCCGAGCTGCGCGAGCGGCTCATCTAGCCAATGGAGTCCCGGCCACCCCGCTCTGTTTCCGCTGCAGGGCGGGGTGCGCCCAACCCGTCGACATCCTCCTATGAACTATCCCCGACTGGCTGTCGTCATCGTCACGTGGAACGTGCGTGACTACATCGTCAACTGCCTGCGTTCGCTCTACGACGACCTGGCCCGCACCCCGGTGCAGGGCGAGGTGTGGGTCGTGGACAACGCCTCGACGGATGGCACCGTACAGGCGATCCGCGAGAGCTTCCCGCCGGAGGTCGCGCCGTCGCTGCGTGTGCTGGAGCCCGGCGAGAACCTCGGCTTTGCCGCCGGGAACAACCTGGCGCTCCGCGCGCTGGGCTTCCCCGATGGCGACGACCTGCCCGACTTCGTCTTCCTGCTGAACCCGGATACCATCGTGCAGCCGGGGGCGCTGGCGGCGCTGCTCGATGGCATGGCGCAGACTGGCGCGGGACTGGCGGGGGCGCGCCTCGTGTACGGCGACGGCTCCTTCCAGCACAGCGCCTTCGAGTTCCCCGGCCTGGTGCAGCTTGCCATCGACCTGTTCCCGGTGCCGGGGCGCCTCTACGAGAGCTGGCTGAACGGGCGCTACCCGCGCGAGTGGTACGCCGGGTCGGAACCGTTCGAGGTGGGGCACCCGCTCGGCGCGACGTTCCTGCTGCGGCGGGAGGTCATCAAGCAGACCGGGCTGTTTGACGAGCAGTTCGAACTGTACTGCGAGGAGATCGACTGGGCCATGCGCATCCGCGCGGCGGGCTGGCGGGCGATCTGCGTGCCGACTGCCGAGGTGATCCACTTCGGTGGGGTGAGCACGGGACAGGTGCGCCCGCAGTCAGCTATCCGGCTGTGGACCGCGCGGCTGCAACTCTACGCCAAGCACTACCCCGCGTGGAAAGTGCTCCTCGCCAAGTGGCTCATCCGCGCCGGGATGAACCGGCGCATCAAGCAGGTCGCGCGGGACTCGTCGATGGACGACGACAGTCGCAAGGCGCTCGTCGACGCGTACCGCGAGATCATCCGCCGCACCCGGAGGCTCTAATGCCGGACATCCCGCAGCTTGCAGGCGTAATCCTGACACACAACGAAGCGCACAACATCGCCGACTGCATCGACGCACTGCGCTGGGCGGACGAGGTCGTTGTGTTCGACTCGTTCAGTACGGATGACACGGTCGAGCGGGCGCGGGCGGCGGGTGCGCGCGTGATCCAGCACCCGTTTGAGGACTACGGCAGGCAACGGCAGGCGGCGCTTGACGCGGTCGAGGCGGAGTGGATCTTCTTCGTGGATGCCGACGAGCGGGTCACGCCGGAACTCGCGGAAGAGGTCCGTGAGAAGATCGGGCGGCCTGAGCGTGGCTGGTGGGTCCCCCGCTACAACTACATCTTCGGCAAGCTGACGCGCGGCGCGGGTTGGTATCCGGACTACCAGCTACGGCTGTTGCACCGGGCCAGTGCCCGCTACGATCTTTCCCGCCCGGTGCATGAGATCGTCATCCTTGATGGGGAGGCCGGGCACCTCAGTAACCACCTTGTCCACTTCAACTACACGCGCGTCGAGCAGTTCCATGAGAAGCAGCGCAGGTACATCCGATTGGAGGCCCAGCGCCGCGTGAACGAGGGGATGCTGCCAAAGCTGTGGACGCCGTTCAGCGGGGCGGTGCGGGAGTTCTGGCGGCGCTTCGTGACGCTCGGCGGCTACCGGGATGGTCTGCACGGCCTGCGCCTGAGCCTGTTCATGGCGTATTACGAGTACCTGACATGGCGGCTCGCGGCGCGGATGGCGGCGGAGAGGTAGGCAAATTCCTGTGTGGATCATTGTATAGGGGCAGGTCTAATGATGCGGTCGATGCGGAGCATCATTAGACCTGCCCCTACCGTGTTCTTCATCGAGCGAAGCTGGGTTTAGAGGAATACGCCGCTTCTAGCGTTTTGCCTGGGAGGTTTCGCAATGTGAAACCTCCACGAACTTACGCGGCGCCGTATGTTTTACTCGTATTCCCGGTATTTGCCGAGAATGAAATCGGCGTAAAATTCGGGCCAGGGTTCGTCCCGAGCCTGCTGCTTGTAGGCATGATCGGCGGCGACGAGGGTGCTGGTTAGCGAGAGCGCGTCAGGCAGCGGCTTGACCAGGCCCGACAGGCCATTCTCCAGCAGCCACCCGGCGTACCACTCCGGCCAGCGCGGGTCCGCCTCGCCAAGCTCTACCTCGTACGCGTGGTGCGCCTCGGCGGCGCCCTCCAGCAGGCCGACGAGCCGAGCCCGCCTGTCCTCTGCCATCAATCTCCTAACCCTTAGCCTCTGCCGTGAACACGCTGCTGACCGCGCTGACGGCACGCTGTCCCTCAGCGGTCGTGGCGACGCCGGTGCAGCTAATCGAGTAGGTACCAGCCAGCGTCGGGGTGAACGTGTACACGTTGGAGGTCGTGTTCGCGTCGATGGCGGTCTGGGTTGGCGTGCCCAGCGGGAAGCTGCGGTTCGTTTCCTGGTGAACGGCGGTGCAGCTCAGGTTGGAAACCAGCGTGCCCGCTGTGACGCGCACCGTCACCGGCTGCTCAACGCGCTGGTCGGCTGCTGTCTGGACCGTGATCGGGCCGAGCTGCTCCGCTGGCTGGAGTTGGGCCTGCGCCTCTGGGCCGGGCGGTGTATTGGTGGCCGGCACCTCGACCAGCGGCGGCTGTGTCTCCGCCGGCTGCTGGGGGATGTCCTGTGGGAACAGGTCGCCATCCGCCGGCGGGGTGAACAGCGGTTCAGGGGGCGCTTGCTGGCCCAGGTTGCAGGACGAGAGCAGGGCGCTGGCGGCCAGCAGTGTCACTACCAGCCAGGGGATGCGGGATCGTCGTGCCGTCACCGTTGCCATAGCATTCTTTCCTCTCAGCATAATGATAGGCTTGAGATGAAACCTATGCTCTTATTCTAGTCGAAATCGGGCGGGGATGAAACACGAGCACACAGCCCTGCCCATCGCGCGAGCAGTCTCAGCCTTTCGCAATGTCTGCTATCCGCCCGTCCGTGATCTGCACAAGCGTCTGGAACGGTATGGGGAACGTCGCGTTGCTGGCTCCGGCGGCGGCATGGACTATCTCGTAGCGCCTCAGCGTTTCATCGACCAGCACGGGCAGGGTCGTAGCCAGCCCGATGGGCGGCACTCCGCCCGGCTCGTAGCCGGTCACGGCGATTGTCGTGTCGCGGTCGGCCATGCGAACCTTCTTGCGGCTCACGCCGTACAACTCGCCGATCTTCCGCTCATCGACGCGCTGGTCGCCAGCGGTGAGGATCAGCACCGGCTCGCCGTTGACGGTGAAGCACAGGCTCTTTACGATAGCGCCAAGCTCGCAGCCTGCGGCGGCAGCGGCTTCCTCGGCGGTGGCGGTCGGTGCATCATGCTCGCGGACGCGGATACCCAGACCGAGATCGTCAAGTGCGCGCTGGACGTGCGCAGGTGTGCGGATTTCCATGATGTCTCCTTACCTCGTTCCTGGTGATGTCACCTAAAGTTTAGGCAGTTGGCAGGGGGAGGTCAACCGGGGTGGGGAGGTTGGGCGGCTCTTTCTAACGGAAGGGCGCTTCGTAAAACACCCCCTCCGGACCTCGCTTTGTTTGGCTTCTCCCTCAGCGTGAGGGGAGGTTAACCGGGTGCGACGCCGTTATGGCGAGGTCGGGAGGGGGATGTGAACAGACTGCTGGCCTGTGGAAGCGCGCCTTATTCCACCTCGGCGTAGCCAACTACGCCGACTGTCCCCGGCCCGGCGTGTGCGCCGATGACCGGCGATGTGCTGGTAATGATCAACTCGTCCACGTGGTACTGATCCTGCAGCCGCTTGGCGAGCTGCTCCGCCTCTTCCTGCGCGCAGACGTGCAGCACAGTGATGTGCAGATTGCGGTGGCCGTTCAACTTCTCCACAAAGGCCGTGAAGACGCTCTCGAGCGCCTTCTTGCGGGTGCGGACCTTCGCGCCAGCCTCGATGACGCCGCTCTCGGCGCTCATGATGAGCTGCGGCTTGAGCTGGAGCGCCGTACCGATCAGCTTGGCTGCGCCGCCGATACGCCCGCCCCGGTGCAGGTATTCGAGCGTATCGACAGTGAAGATGATGTTGATGTGCTGGCGGACCTTCTCGGCGGCGGCCAGCATGGCCTGCGCATCGCCACCTGCATCACGCGCGCGGGCGGCGGCCAGCACCTGAAAGCCAAGCCCCATCGACACCGAGCGTGAGTCGAACACGTGCACCGGGATGTCCACCATCTCGGCGACCTGGAGGGCCGAGTCGTACGTTCCGCTGAGCTTGTCGCTGATCGTAATGATCACAGCCTCTTCAGCGCCGTCACGCTTGGCCTGCTCCAGCAGGTTCATAAAGTCGCCCGGGGTGGGCTGTGAGGTCGTTGGGTGGATGGTAGAACGGGGCAGACGCTCGTAGAACTCCTCGGCGGTAATATCGACACCGTCACGGTACTGCTCGTTGCCCCACAGCAGATACAGCGGCGCGACGTAGATGCAGTACTCGTCGCGCAGGTTTTGCGGCAGGTCACTCGTGCTGTCCGTAATCAGTGCGATGCGATAAGGCTGTTTGCTCATATCAATCCCCCTCATAAAGTAGAATAAGGCTCGTGGCTAGTCCGGTTCGTTGTAACCACACAGGCCGAGCGCGCCCGGCCCGGTGTGCACGCCGATGACCGGTGACGTGCTTGTGACGATCAGTTCAATGAGGTTGTAGTCATTGCGGACCCGCTCGGCGAGTGCCTCTGCATCCTCCAGCGCGTTGCCGTGCATCACGGCGATACGGGCGGGTCGGGCGGGGTCCACCCGCTCGCAGAAGACTTCATATAGCCGCTGGATCGCCCTCCGGCGCGTCCGCGTGCGCTCGACCGGCTCCACGCGCCCCAGCCGCGCGTTGACTTCCAGCATGGGTTTGAGTTGCAGCGCCGTACCGATCAGCTTGGCTGCGCCGCCAATACGCCCGCCCCGGTGCAGGTACTCCAACGTCTCGACCGACAACAGCAGGTGGATGCGCTCGCGAACGGCCTCCGCCGCCGCGATCATGTCGGCCACTGTGCCGCCTGCGGCGCGTGCGCGGGCAGCGGCCAGCACCTGAAAGCCAAGTCCCATTGACGCGGTCATTGAGTTGACGATGTGGACAGTCACGCCCTGGACAAGCTCGCTGGCCTGCCGCGCAGAGCTGATCGTGCCGCTGAACTGGTCGCTCAGCAGGATGAGCAGGATTTCCTGAATGCCTGCATCTCGCAGTTCCTCAAACAATTGACGGAAGGTGCGAATGTCCGTCTGGGAAGAAGAAGGATGGACCGGGTCGCGGGTGAGCCGCTCGTAGAATTCTTTGGGTGAGATGTCGATGTGGTCGCGAAGCTCCTCGGTGCCCCAGATCAGCATTTGAGGCACGATGATGATGTCATGGCTGCGCGCGATGTCTCTGGGGATGTCGCAGGTGCTATCGGTCACGAGCGCGACACGGTGGTCTGTAGTTGTCATCGTGTTTCCTTTTTGCTGGCGGCATCATGGTGCTATACGGGCCTGCCTAAGGCGTTGCCTTAGTTTATAACACAGCCGCTCCGCGTTAGTTGCACGCGGAGCGACCGGGGAAGTGCTGCTGCTAAAGAGTGCTGAGGCTAGCCGAGCGGATCGGCTGTCGTTACCAATTGGAGGCCGTACTCGTCGACGAAGTGGGCGTATGCCTCGTTGGCCATCGCCTCGAAGTCTACCTCGGGGTGGGCGACGGACGAGGTGCAGTCGGTCAGCACGCGCCAGCGCCGGATCAGTTCGGGGCGCTCCTCGCTGAAGTGGTTGATGAGCGAGCGAGTCGTCTCCAGCACGCAGTGGCTCTTGGCCTGCCCGGCGATGTACACGAGGTCGTACTGCGCGATGAAGTTAATGAAGTCGAGGTTGAGCGTGCCGCCCGGCTCCTCCGGAACCTTGACCTCCGGCTCCAGCATCGAATAGTGCTCGGTTTTGGGGATCCGGCCCTTGATCAGGAATTCAGGCGCGGTGCTGCGGGCGGCGGCATGGTAAGCGACGGCCTCATAGAGCGCGGGCGTCATGGCGTGGCCCGGCGTACCGAGCATGGTGTGGTAGGGCCAGATGGTCAGCACCTTGCGGCTCTGCTCGGCGAGCCGGTGCACGTACTCAACCGACCACTCCTCCTCGACGGTCGGGCACCAGCGCCCGGAGTCCACATCCTCCGGCGTGATGAGTGTGTAGGGCTGCGGGTGCTTGCCCTCCGGGCTGACCCACCAGCCGGGGTAGAAGATCTGCATGGGGGTGTGCGTGTCGAACGAGGCAGCGATGGTCGTGATCTCACCCACATGCTCGAACAGCCACTCGATCGTGCGGCGGGTGTCGTCCACCGCGCCGGGCACGCTCAGCGCACCATCCACGTGAATGAAGTCAACCTGCGGGTCGACAAGCAGCAACAGCACGCGGCGCTCATCCTCCGAAGCGGGGGACAGGCCCGCCTCGCGTCCGGCCCGCGTCACGGCTTCCACGTCCGGGCGGAACATCTCGCCGACGCGCTGCGGATTGTAAAAGTCGGGGTATGCCATTTGCTCCTCTCCTTTCCTCCCCGGCGATTTGCGGTCAGAGGGGGTCCTGTCCATATTGTACCGGATGCGCATAGGCAGAGGAGTGATTTATTGGTAATAAAGAGGTAATGGTGGAAAGAGCCGCCGCGACTGAACGTCGCGGCTGTGGTGGGGAAAATGCGCCGCTAGGAGGAGCCGCCGCGACTAAACGTCGCGGCTCCCGTCCAGACTCGAATCGTGGGGACGGTATCCGTGTTTTCCGGTCTTTCCAGCCTTCCGCGATTCAGACGGAAGGGCCGCTTACGGCAGACTTCTGCGCCTGTGGTATGATAGGGCTGTTCGCCGCCGGCTGCAGCCGGGCTTCGACCTGTAACGAGATGATTTCATGTCTGATCACCGTTCGCGACGCGCCATCCTGACCCTGCTGTTTGTACTCGCCGCTGCTGCTGTGGTGCTCGGTGCGTGCAGGGCGCTGCCGGGTGGCGCGCCCACGCCGACCCCGCGCATCATCCGCGTCTCGCCGACGCCGGGCGGTGAGGTCGCCGGGGCGGCGGGAACCCCCACGCCGACGCCGTATATTATCTACGTGACGGCCACGCCGGAGGGCGCCGGGCCTCCACCCGAGCCCACGCCGACGCCTTACATCATCTACGTGACCGCGACGCCCGAAGGTTACGTCCCGCCGGGTGTCGAGCCGACCATTACGCCCTACATCGTGTATGTGACGGCAACACCGCTCCGCGTCGGCCCGTTCGGAGCGACGCCGGGGCTGGGGGGCGATGCGCTGCCGGAGCCGACGCTCGACATCAGCGGCATCACGCAGGTGCCGACGCTCGCGCCGACCGAGCCGGGCGTGCTGCCCAGCCCGACGCCCACTCTCGCTGTTACGCCAACACCGGCTGCTAGCCCCACGCCGACCGCCACGCCGGTCATCCCCCGACCGCGCGAGGGCGCGCTGTACTCCGAGCGGCTGGGCATCAACTTCATCAGCAGCGCACAGCACGAGACGGACGACGAGCGCTTCCACCGGGGCATCGACGCGGGCGCCGGGTGGGATCGCTTCCCGATCTACTGGAGCGAGATCGAGCAGCAGCCGAACAACTACAACTGGGCGCTGTATGACAACACCGTCCGCAACGACGTGATCTATGGCCTGCACACCGAGGCGATCCTGCTCGGCTTCCCGGATATCTACCGGGGGGAGGGCGCGGTTCCGGGGCACATCCACCAGCCGATCTTCGCCGATGGCAGTGATACACCCGCCCCCGGCAAGCAGCTTAACCCCGACAATGCCTGGGCGGAGTTCGTGTTCCATGCGGTCGAGCGCTACAAGCCGGGCGGCGTGCTGGCCCAGCGCGAGGGCTGGCCGGAAGGCGCGGGCGTGCGCGTGTGGGAGGTGTGGAACGAGCCCGACTTCACGCTGTTCTGGCAGGGGAGCGTCGAAGACTACGCCCGCCTGCTGAAGGTGGCCTACATCGCCGCGCGCCAGGCCGATCCGGAGGCGCAGATCATGATCGGCGGGCTGGTGCTGTTTGAGCAGCCCGACTTCATCTACCGCCTGCTTGACATCTACAAGAACGACGAGCAGCCTGTCGAGGGGCGCTACCCGTTCGATATGGTGGCGCTGCACGCCTACAGCCACCCGTCTGACTCGTTCTACGCGATCCAGCGGCTCGAGACGCTGCTGGCGACGCACGGGCTGGGCGATATCCCTATCTGGCTGAACGAGTCCGGCGTGGCCGTGTGGGACGATTACCCCGGCCCGCAGTGGGCCACACGCCCGGATCAGATCGTGTGGCGTGCCTCGATGCAGGAGCAGGCGTCATACATCATCCAGAACGCGACGTTCGCCATTCTCGGCGGGGCGGACAAGCTGTTCCACTTCCAGCTATACGACGACTGCGGCAACCAGCCGGCGGGTACGACCTTCCCGCCGCACGACGGCAGCCTGTGCGAGGACGGAGCGGCCTGCTGGGGCGATGCGCTGGGGCTTGTGCGCAACCGCGCCGATAACCTGTGTTTCAACCAGCACCCCGAGCCGGGCACCGAGCGCCCTGCGTATCGCGCCTACCGCGTCGTGGCAGAGGTCTTCGGTGATAGCCCGGTGATCCCGCTAACCGGGTATACGCAGAACGGGCGGCAGCGGATGATCTTCTCGAAGCCGGACACGCAGCAGATCATCACGGTTGTATGGGACGAGAGCGGGCAGGCGGGTGAGGTCGCCATACCGGCCCGCGGCGAACAGGCGGAGATGATCCTGCCGAGCGGCGAGCGCCAGATCATAACGCCCGCCCCGGATGGCGCGTATCACTTCCCGCTCCAGCCAGCGACGAACCGGGCTCACAATGGCGACCCGGCGGCGGGCTACATGATCGGCGGCTCGCCGGTCATTCTCATCGAGCCGATGGGCGACCCGATCGTTACGGTGCTGCCGCTGCTGGATGTGACGCGCACGGCGGCGCTCGTCAAGTGGCGGGCCAGCGACCCATCGCAGATTGTGCGCTACGAGATCTACTACCGCGACGACACGTCGGGGCGGAATGAGTGGGTGCGCTGGATCGAGGCGGATCAGCCCGGCGAGTCGCTCTTCACGCCGAACGCCCAGCGCTCGTACAGCTTCTTTGCGCGCGGGCTGAGGGTCGACGGCCAGTGGACGGCGGACGCCCCCTACGCGCAGTCATGGACGGCGATTGAATGAGGAATGCCCCCTCCCCGGGGGCAAGGTGTGCCTGGGAGAGGGGCGCTGAGTGACATATCTTCCCCTCTCCCAGCGACCGCGGGTCGCGACCGGGAGAGGGGGCTAGGGGGTGAGGGTAACTCTAATCATCCTCCGCCAGGGCGCGGTACTCGCCCCGGAAGAACAGCAGCGGCCTGGCGTTGTCGTCTGCACGGTAGACGTGCGTGACCTCGCCCAGCACGATCCAGTGATCCCCGCCCTCATAGACCTCGTAGCGGCGGCAGCCGACAGCGCCGATCGCGCCTGCCAGGAGCGGGCCGCCCTCCCACTGCACGAACTCGAAGGCCGGTGGCGGGATCTCGTCATTCCAAAAACCGGCGAAATAGTTGGAAAGCGCCTCCTGCGTCTCGGAGAGGAAGCTCAGCGTGAAGCCCGGCGCTTCCAGCAATGGCCGGCTGATATTTGCCTCTTTGCCCACACACACAAGGATAAGCGTTGGTTCCAGTGAAACCGAGGTGACGGCGTTGGCCGTCATCCCGATGATCTCGTCGTCGTCCGTAGCAACAGCCAGCACGGTGACGCCTGTCGCGAAGAGGCCCATCGTGCGCCGGAACTCTCGCGTGTCGACAGTGGTGTATTGCTTGGTGCCACTCATGCGTGGGTCATCCTTCCCAGTGACTCACGGGCCTGCGCCCGCGGGTGAACTCTCACAGATTGTAACGCGTGCGGTCGTTTACTTCCCGCGTGCTACGGGGCCGATCCTGATCTATAATAAGACTGTGCCGGACCATTATGCCCGCCGCCCACCCTTGCGTGCCGGGCTGTACCTGCGGTTTCCCAAAGAAACGACGATGTTTTTCCTCGGTTAGCAGTTCAGTCAACCATCCACCAGTTAGGAGAAAAGAATGGCTGAAAAGTTTAAGATTACGTACACCACGATGTCTGTGGACGACGTGGAGCTTCATCAGGCGTTCGACGAGGCCGTCGAGCGGGTGAAGCAGATGAAAGGCCGGACCTTCCCGATGCTCATCAATGGGCGCGAGGTCGAGGCAGAGGAAACGTTCGCCGTTATCAACCCTGCGGATACACGCGAGACGCTCGTCTACTTCCAGAAGGGCACGGCAGAACACGCACGCGAAGCCATCGCTGCGGCAAAGGCGGCCTTCCCGGCATGGTCCGCCACCCCGTATGAGGAGCGCTGCCAGCTTGTCGAGCGCGTCGCCGACATGATCACCGACAACCTGATGGATCTGTCGGCGATGATGATCATGGAGATGGGCAAGAACCGCGTAGAGGCGATGGGCGACGTGCAGGAGTCGGCAGACCTGCTGCGCTACTACGCCTTCCAGATGCGTGAAAACAAGGGGTTCGTCCGCGAGATGAACTCCTTTGGTGAGACGGACGTCAACATCAGCGTACTCAAGCCGTACGGCGTGTGGGCGGTTATCTCGCCATTCAACTTCCCGCTGGCGCTAGCCGCCGGGCCGGTCGCGGCGGCGCTGGTCACCGGCAACACGGTCGTGCTGAAGCCCTCGTCCGACGCGCCGTGGACGGCCTACGAGCTGGTCCGCTACTTCATGGAAGCGGGCCTGCCGGAGGGCGCGATCAACTTCGTCACCGGGTCGGGCCGCACCGTCGGCAACGAACTGGTGGTGAACAAGGACGTGGACGGCATCACCTTCACCGGCTCGTATGACGTCGGCTTCCATCAGGTATACCGCAACTTCGCAACCGAGTACCCCAAGCCGGTTGTCGTGGAGATGGGCGGCAAGAACCCGACCATCGTCTCGAAGAAGGCAAACCTTGACAACGCCGCGCTGGGCGTGGTGCGCTCGGCCTTCGGGATGGGCGGGCAGAAGTGCTCGGCGTGCTCGCGTGTGTACGTTGAGGCTGAGGTGTACGACGAGTTCCTCGGCAAGCTCCTCGCGAAGACCGAGGAGATCGTCAAGATTGGTAACCCGCTCGACAAGCACACCTTCCTCGGCCCCCTCGTCAACGAGAACGCCTACAACGACTACAAGCGCTTCATGGAGAAGGCTCGCCAGGATGGCGAGGTGCTGTACGGTGGCAATGTCTGCACTGACGGCGACTTCCAGTACGGCTACTTCGTTGAGCCTGCTATCATCACCGGGCTTCCGCACGACCACGAACTGGTGCAGCAGGAGCTGTTCGTCCCGATCCTCTTCGTGAAGAAGGTTGACAGCCTGGAGCAGGCGATGAAAGAGGCCAACGACGTGCAGTACGGCCTGACGGCGGGCTTCTTCAGCGAGGATGAGGATGAGATCCAGTGGTTCCTGGACAACATCCAGGCAGGCACGATCTACGTCAACCGGAAGGCCGGCGCGACGACGGGCGCATGGCCCGGGTTCCAGCCGTTCGGTGGCTGGAAGAGCAGCGGCTCGTCCGGCAGGAACATCGGCGGCTACTGGACGCTGCTCAACTACATGCGCGAGCAGAGCCAGACCGTCATCCGCGAGTAACCTCACTCATGATACTCCTGAGGGGCACGGTCAACCGTGCCCCTCACACCCATCTAGAGAGAGCCCCGTGACAGATAAGCGCCTAACGATGAAAGAGGCCATCGCGGAGTATGTCCACGATGGCGATTCGGTTGCGATTGAGGGCTTCACGGCCTTCATCTGCTTTGCCGCCGGGCATGAAATTATCCGCCAGGGGCGGCGCGACCTCACGCTCATCCGCATGACGCCCGACCTGATCTATGACCAGATGATCGCGGCGGGCGTCGCATCCAAGCTCGTGTTCAGCTATCTCGGCAACCCTGGCGTTGGCTCGCTGCACTGCATCCGCCGCGCCATCGAGAAGGGCGTGCCACGCCCGCTTGAGATCGAAGAGTACTCGCACTATGGGATGGTCGGGCGCTACACTGCTGGTGCGCTGAAGCTGCCTTTCTTCCCGCTGCGCAGCTACACCGGCTCCGACATCCCCGGCGCCAGCGGCGATATCCGCTGGGTGGACAGCCCGTATGAGGATGGCAAGCGCATCGCCGTTGTCCCGCCGCTCAACCCCGATGTCGCCATTGTGCATGCCCAGCGCGCCGACATGAGCGGCAACACGCAGCTCTGGGGCCTGCTCGGCATGCAGAAGGAGGTCGCCTTTGCGGCGAAGAAGGTGATCGTTGTGGTCGAGGAGATCGTCGATGAAGCGGTCATCCGCTCCGACCCGAGCCGGACGCTGATCCCCGGCCTGATCGTCGATGCGGTGGTGCATGAGCCCTATGGCGCACATCCGTCCTACGTGCAGGGCTTCTACGACCGCGACAACGAGTTCTACCTGAGCTGGGACAAGATCTCCCGCGATGAGGAGCGGGTCAAGGCGTGGCTGGACGAGTGGGTCTACGGCGTCGAGGACCGCGCCGCCTACCTGGAAAAACTCGGCGCGGAGACGCTTGAACGGCTGAAACCCGGCCCCGCTCCGGCGTCGCCGGTAGACTACGGAGCGTATGCATGATGCACAACGACGTCACCCCTTCTGAGATGATGATCGTGTCGGCGGCGCGGGCGATGGCGGGCGTGCGCACGGTGTTCGTTGGCGTCGGCCTGCCGAACATCGCCTGCAACCTCGCCCGGCACACCGTCGCGCCCTCGCTGGAGCTGATCTACGAGTCGGGCGTGTACGGCGCGCAGCCCGCCCGCTTGCCGCTCTCCATCGGCGACCCAACGCTGGTGACACACGCCACATCCGTCATGCCGATGGCCGACCTGTTCGGCCTGTATCTGCAGGGCGGGCTGGTCGAGGTGGCGCTGCTCGGCGGCGCGCAGATCGACCGCTACGGCAACCTCAACACGACGGTGATCGGCGAGTACGGCAGCCCGAAAGTCCGGCTGCCGGGCAGCGGCGGCGCGTGCGAGATCGCTATCAACGCCCAGCGGGTCTTTATCATCATGCGGCTGAGCAAGAGGTCGTTCGTCTCCAGACTGGATTTCCTGACCAGCCCGGGCCATCTGACCGGTGGGAATGCGCGCCGCGAGGCGGGTTACCCCGGCGCCGGGCCGGAGCTTGTCATCACCGACAAGGCGATCCTGAACTTCGACAACGACGACCGTGAGATGCAGCTTGTCTCGCTGCACCCCGGCGTTACGCTGGAGGAGGTGCAGGAGGAGGTCGGCTGGGATCTGCGCCGGGCCCCCGAAGTGGTCGAGACGCCCTTGCCGACGGATGAAGAACTGCGCCTGATGCGCGAGGTGCTCGACCCGGCGGGCCTGTACCGGAAGTGAGATCATGGCGGAGGGGTGCCAGCGCCCCTCCGCACCCACTCCATGTGGGAATTGCCGGTTCTAAGAATGCTCTAAGGTCGCTCTAATGGCGATCTAATGCCCGGACGGCTACAGTCAAAGTGACTGTCACGTATGTATATACGAGGCAGAACCACAACTATGAGGTACGTAAAGGGCTTCGTATGAGAACTGGTGGGAAGAGCATTCCCCTTGGGCGCATCTTCGGTATCCCGATTGGGCTGGATTATTCCTGGTTCCTGATCTTCGCTTTACTGGTCTGGTCGCTGAGCACAAACTATTACCCGGCGCGCTTTGGCAACTGGGCGGAGGGTCTGTACTGGGGCGTGGGCGTGCTCACGGCGGTACTGCTGTTCGTCAGCGTGCTGCTGCATGAGCTGGGGCACGCCGTTGCGGCGCTGGCGTTTCGCATCCCGGTGCGGCGCATCCGCCTGCTGTTCTTCGGCGGCGTGGCGGAGCTTGGCGACGAAGCGCCTCATGCCGGTGGGGAGTTCCTCGTCGCGATTGCCGGCCCGGCGGTGAGCCTGCTCATCGCTATCGTGCTCGGCTTTGGCTGGCTCGGGATGACGCTGGTGAGCGCTCCGGAGCCGGTTATCGCGCTGGTCGGCTATCTGGCGTTCATCAACCTCATCCTGGCCGTGTTTAACATGCTTCCCGGCTTCCCGCTTGACGGCGGGCGCGTGCTGCGCGCCGTGCTGTGGGGCCTCACCGGGAACCTCAGCCGTGCCACGCGCATCGCTGCCAGTATCGGGCGGATCCTCGCGTTCGGCTTTATTGGCTTCGGCATCCTCCAGATTTTGACCGGCAGCCTGGCGAACGGCCTGTGGTCGGGGTTCATCGGCATGTTCCTGCAGGGCGCGGCGAGCGCAGAGGTGCAGGCACAGCAGATACGCGATATGCTGGCCGGGCGCACAGTGGGGCAGGTCATGCGGCGTAGCTATGCGACCCTCCCCGCCGATGTGACGGTGCAGCAGGTTCTTGACGCGCACATCCTGGGGTTTGGCAACCGCTCCTTCGTGGTTACCAGCAACGGCGAGGTGGTCGGCATACTGACGCTGGAGAACGTGCAGCGCGTGCCTATTGAGAAGCGGTGGAGTACGAGCGTCGCGCAGGCGATGACGCCGCTCAACCGCACCGAGCCTATCACCCCGGACACCGGCCTGTGGGATGCGCTGCGGCAGATGGAGCTTGAACAACTCGGGCAGGTTCCGGTGGTGGAGAACGGCGAGATCATGGGGTTGCTGCGCCGTGATGACGTGTTCGCCTTCCTGTATGACCTGCGCCGGTTCGGTGCGCGCTATGCGTAGCCTGTGCGCGGCACAGAGCGCGGATACTGGTAATCCGAACCCCCTCCGTCCGATGGCCGCTTTGCGGCCTACGACCACCTCCCCTTGCAGGGCTGGCGATACGACGCTTTTGCCTAGTTGATTGCGACCGGCTAACGTCGAACCCCCTCCTGTCCCGCAGCCTGCGGCTGCGACCCTCCGGGTCGCTGGTGGGGGGTCCAGCGGTAGCCGCCACACACGGATCCTCACACGGCGAAGGGGATGGGCTGATTAATGCGCCTTTTACAAAACCGTCGTATCCTCAGATTGCAAGGGGAGGGGTTCCGCCATGCACTTAACTGTTCTACCAATCCTTAGCATGAGCTGGCCTCTAGCGGCCAAACCCTAACACTCCCGCAGGCCCTGCGGGAGTGTTGTTATAGTGGTAGGATTGCAGGTGAAGGTGTATTGTTTGCATGTACGACGGCAACTGCTGAAGCGAAGCGAAGGAAGTGTATGATTCGCGCCCTCATCTTTGACTTTGACGGACTGATCCTCGATACTGAGAAACCTGACTACGATATCTGGTGTGACATCTACCGCGAGTACGGGTGTGAACTGCCGCTTGACCGCTACCTCAACATCATCGGCACGAGCCTGGAACAGGCCGGGTTCGTGCCGTTTGAGCATCTGGTGGAGTTGACAGGGCTGGACCTCGACCGCGCCGAGGTAGAAGGGCGCGCACATGCCGGGCGGCTGGCGCTCATCGACGCGCAGCCGGTACTGCCGGGCGTCGAGGCGCACATCCAGGAGGCGCGGGCGCGCGGCCTGAAGCTGGCCGTGGCGTCGAGTTCGCCTCTGGCCTGGGTGGAGCGCCATCTGCGCCGGGTCGGGCTGTTCGACTGCTTTGACGCGATTATCACGAGTGACGACGTTGAGCGTGTTAAGCCTGCGCCGGACCTGTTTGAAGCGGCGCTTGCAGCGCTCGGGGTTGCGCCGGAAGAAGCAATCGTTTATGAAGACTCGGCGCATGGTATCGAGGCGGCCCGTGCCGCCGGGATCTACGCGGTGGCAGTGCCGAACTTCCTGACCCGCCATGTGGACCTCAGCCGCGCGAACGTGCAGATAAGCTCGCTTGCGGACGTAACCCTGGGTGATCTACTCTCAGGGATAACCAACGGGAAGAGGTAACATGCACCATCACGGCTCGCACCATTCGATGGAACACGCCTATCACGGGACGTCGTTCTACGACCCCCGCTTTCAGGACGAGCACTTCGTCGGTTGGGTGGGCTTCAGCGTGCTTGCCCCCGCGTTGCTCCTCGCCGGGGCGGCGCTGCTGTGGCGGGCATTCGACGGGCGGCGGGTAGGCGAGCCGCCGCTGCGCTGGGGGATCATCGGCTTCGCCGGGCTCAGTGCAGTGGCGACCGGGGTCGCCTTCATCGCCGAAGCCGCGCGCAACCGGCAATTATATCAGCACCACATAAGGGGAGAGTAAAGCAGCATCATGCGTGACGTGGTTATTATCGATGCCGTTCGCACACCGGTCGGCAAGCACGGCGGGACGCTGGCTGCCGTCCGCGCAGACGACCTCGCCGCGATCCCGATCCGGGCGCTGCTGGAGCGTACCGGCATCGACCGGTACGAGGTCGAAGAAGTTTACATGGGCTGCGCCAACCAGGCGGGCGAGGACAATCGCAACGTGGCCCGGATGGCGCTCCTGCTGGCGGGGCTGCCGCAGCGCGTCGCCGGGGTGACGTTCAACCGGCTGTGCGCCTCCGGGCTGACGGCGATCAATGCGGCGGCGCGGGCGATTGCCCTCGGTGAGGGTGATGTGTACATTGCGGGCGGTGTGGAAAACATGAGCCGCGCGCCGTACTCCATGCCAAAGTCGCCGCGTGGCTGGCCCGTTGGCCACCAGACCGTCTACGATACGACGCTCGGCTGGCGCTACCCGAACCCCGCGCTGGAGGCGATGTTCCCGCTGGAGTCGATGGGCGAGACGGCGGAGAATATCTACGAGGAGATGCCGCACCTCGACCGCGAGCTTCAGGATGCCTTTGCGCTGGAGAGCCACCGCCGGGCGGTCGAGGCGATCCGCACGGGCCGCTTCAAGGACGAGATTGTGCCGGTGGAGATCCCTCAGCGCCGGGGCGACCCGATCATCTTTGACACCGACGAACACCCGCGCTATCGCCGCGACGAGAACGGCGAGATCGTGCTGGACACCAGCATGGAGGCGCTTGCCCGGCTCAAGCCAGCTTTCCGTCCGGGGGGCACGGTGACGGCGGGCAACTCCAGCGGCCTCAACGACGGCGCGGCGGCGGTGCTGCTCATGGCCGCCGAAAAGGCCGAGCAGCTTGGCCTGCGCCCGATTGCGCGGTGGGTCGCCAGCGCGGCGGCAGGCGTGGACCCGCGCACGATGGGCCTCGGCCCGGTGCCTGCTACGCAGAAGGTGCTCCAGCGCGCGGGCGACCTGTCGATTGGCGACATCGACCTGATCGAGTTGAACGAGGCTTTCGCGGTGCAGGCGCTCGCCGTGATGGAGCTTGCCGGGTTCCGCCCGGAGCTGACGAACGTCAACGGCGGGGCGATTGCGCTCGGCCATCCGCTCGGCTGCTCCGGCGCGCGCATCTTCACGACGCTGGTGCATGAGATGAAGCGTCGCAAGGCGGCGGGTGAGGACATCCAGTACGGCCTCGCAACCCTGTGCGTCGGCGTTGGGCAGGGTGAGGCCACCATCGTCGAGGCGCTGTAAAGGCCGCCTGCCGTGGCACGCGACCCGCACATCGGCACTCTGGGTGAGAACTCGCTGCACGCGGCGCTGAAAGCCGCCATCGCGCAGCCGGGGGATCGGTTCGAGGTGCCGGTGGATGGTTACGTGATCGACATCGTGCGCGGCGACCAGTTGATCGAGATCCAGACAGCTAACTTCGCGGCGATGAAGCGCAAGCTGGCGAAGCTGACCCGCAAGCACCGGGTGCATCTCGTCCACCCCATCGCCGCCGAAAAGTGGATCGTCAAATACGGCCCGGACGGCGAAACCTGGCTGGACCGCCGCCGCTCGCCGAGGCACGGCACGGTCTTCGACGTGTTCCGCGAGCTGGTCAGCTTCCCCCACCTCCTGAGGGATGGCAGCCTCACGCTCGAAGTGCTGCTGACGCATGAGGAGGAGATCCGCGTTAACGACGGCAGGGGAAGCTGGCGGCGGCAGGGGTGGAGCATCGCCGACCGGGTGCTTGTAGACATATTGGAGCGGTACCCGCTTGCCGGGCCTGCGGACTTCCGCGCCCTGCTGCCCGCCGATCTGCCCGAGGTGTTCACCACGCGTGACCTCGCCGACCGGCTGGGAGAGAGCATCAACCTGATGGGCAAAATGGCCTACTGCCTGCGCGAGATGGGCGTCATCGAGCACGTGGGCAGCCGGGGCCGCTCCTACCTTTACACCTGTGGAAATGGGTCTGCCTGATAAGGAGTGGGCTGTGTCGTCAGCGTCCAATGACTCGGGCGAGAAAGAGCGCTCGCACGTTTTTTACCGGGAGCACCACCGTCGAAAACCGGTGATCTCGCATGGTAAGGGCATTTATCTGTGGGATACCGAGGGGAAGCGCTACATCGACGCCTCCGGCGGCGCGGTAGTCGTCAACGTTGGGCATGGCGTCGAGGAGATTGCCGACGCGATCCGGCAGCAGGCGGCAGAAGTGGCGTACGCGCACGCCTCGATGTTCACAAGCCGGGCGCTTGAAGAGCTTTCTGACCGGCTTGCCGAGCGCCTCCCGCTTCCCGACGCTCGCCTGTACTATCTGTCGTCCGGCTCGGAAGCGGTCGAGGCGGCTATGAAGTTCGCGCGGCAGGTGCAGATCGCGCGCGGGTACCCCGATCGCTACAAGGTGATCGGGCGATGGCGCTCCTATCACGGCGCGACGCTCGGCGCGCTGGGGGTGATGGGCAAGCCGTCGATGCGCCAGACGTACGAGCCGATGTTTACCGATATGCCGCGCATCGAGCCGGTGTACTGCTTCCGCTGCCCGTACAACCTGGAGTATCCGTCCTGTGGCCTGCGCTGCGCCGACGCGCTGGAGGACGAAATCCTACGGCACGGGCCGGAGCAGGTGGCGGCGTTCATCGCGGAGCCGATTGGCGGGGCTACGATCGGCGCGGTTGTGCCGCCGGATGAGTACTGGCCGCGCGTGCGGGAGATCTGCGATAAATATGATGTGCTGCTGATCGCCGACGAAGTGATGACCGGCATGGGGCGCGTTGGGCGCTGGTTTGCGATAGAGGAGTGGGGCGTCACGCCCGACATCATCACGCTGGCAAAGGGTATATCGGGCGGATATCTCCCACTCAGCGCGATGGCTGCACGCGGGGATCTCGTCGAACTGGTGTGGAGTAAGCTCGGAGACTTCAATCATGGCGGGACGTTCAGCCACCAGCCGGTGGCGGCGATGGCAGGGCTGGCGACGCTCCGTTATCTGGAGCAGCATCGTCTGATCGAGCGTGCGCGGGAGATCGGGGAGGTGCTCGGGCGGAAGCTCCACCGGGCATTTGACGATCATCCGCACGTTGGCGATGTTCGCGGGCGCGGGCTGATGTGGGCGATTGAACTCGTTGCCGACCGGAGGACGAACGACCCGTTCCCCCGGTCGCACAGGCTGTATGCCCGTGTCGCCAGCAAGGCGTTTGATGACGGGCTCATCGTGTATGCAATGGGCGGCTGCGCGGATGGTCGGCTGGGGGATCATGTGATGATCTCGCCGCCGCTCGTCGTGCAGGAAGCAGAGCTTGACGAGATCATTGCGAAGCTGCGCGTGGCAGTTGATGCAGCAATTAGCGAAATTCCAACGCAAGAACCTTGACGGGGTGGGGGAGGTAGGGTATCATTCTGCCTGTTCGCCGGGCGGCGGGATGTAAGGATGGAATTTCCGCCCGACCCCTTGTCTCCCAGACCGAGCTATGCTAGAATAGCAATGCGTCGGGGTGAGACCCGGCGGGACTTAAAAACAGAGGGAGGTGAGCAACCGGATAGGCAGACAAGCGACGCAGGAAGCGAAGTCGATATCCGTGTGTGCTCCTCCGCCGAGAGCAGGTTGTCGGCGGTTTTTTGTC
>Ga0134093_1000359_pt1 | contig 56174 bp, 44 predicted proteins | sample 4_1taG_FD_94452 | JGI IMG/M metagenome (GOLD analysis project Ga0134093, IMG submission 94452) | Switchgrass degrading microbial communities from high solid loading bioreactors in New Hampshire, USA - 4_13_20_68_A1 metaG | ecosystem: Engineered > Bioreactor > Semi-continuous > Anaerobic >...
CTTGGATGTAAGAAAAAAGAATGCCGGCTGAGAACAACAAAAGCTCTCAGCCGGCAGCAATTCCGGTAATCTGTGGACAAAAGATATCGGTTGATTTTGGACAAAGAAAAGCGGTAATAACAGAATACTACTATCTCCAGCCTGCAAATATTATAAGTATTAGAGCTGAATATTATCAGTTAAATAAGTGATCTTTTTCGATACACTATATAATGCTCCATATGTATATATTAATTCAAACCAGGTTCCTGATCTGCGAAATTTCTTGCAGCAGTAGTTTATAATTGAGCTACTTTATATTCATCAAACAGGATTTTTCACCTCATTTTATATATAATTAGATCTCAATTTTTATTTCTATAATATTCAATCTGATATAAGATAACTGCCCTTTTTCATCCATATGGGCAAATAAAATATAGTAAAAAAGCAGATGCGCCCCGGGGGGGAGGCGCATCTTTGATTTTAATATGTATAGGATAATAGGGGATACTATTCAGCATTTTATCATCAATATTAACTGAAGTATCTTTCAAGCAAGCCCTTAAACGCCTTGCCATGTCTAGCTTCATCCTTAGCCATCTCATGAACCGTGTCATGTATGGCATCCAGATTGGCAGCCTTAGCTCTAGCGGCAAGATCCTTCTTGCCCATGCAGGCACCATTTTCAGCCTCTACTCTCATCTGAAGGTTTTTCTTAGTGCTGTTTGTTACTACCTCACCAAGGAGCTCAGCAAATTTTGCTGCATGCTCGGCCTCTTCAAATGCGGCCTTCTCATAATACATACCAATCTCAGGATAACCTTCCCTGAATGCTACTCTTGCCATAGCAAGATACATACCTACCTCAGTGCACTCGCCCATAAAATTATCTCTCAGATCCTTGATAATATCCACGCTGACACCCTGTGCAACTCCAACTACATGCTCGTCAGCCCAGAAGAGCTCCTCGCTCTTTTCAATAAATTTCTCCTTCACTGCCTTGCAAACCGGGCACTGATCGGGTGCTGTGTCACCTTCATGTACATAACCGCATACCTGGCAAACAAATTTCTTCATTTTGTCGTCTCCTCCTGTTAAATTAATAATAGTAATCATTTCTGTTATTAGTATAATATGCCATTATTAATATGTCAATACTTTTTTGCAATTTTCATATAACTATTTACTTGTTTTTACCAAAAAATTTGACAGTAGCTTTTTATTTATACGAATAAGCCCGCTATTATAATTTATTTTGTCATTTATAAGTATTGTATTAAAGCTTATGCTTACATTTTAATAGAAGCTAAAGCAATTTATTTTAAATATGAGATAAATTCGGGTTATTTTACTGCATAACCGGATTGCCTGCCTTCAGCAGTCAACCGTAAATAAAATGGCTGAGTATAAGACCCAGCCAGCGCTTTGTCTTCATAATATTAAATTATTCATCACCCATGCATTCAGGACACTTACCGTAAAAGAAGGTTACATGCCCTTCAATCTTGCCTTTAAAGCCCGCACCTGCAATTTTATTGATATGCTCTATGGACTCCATCTCAAGATCATGAACTCTTCTGCATCTGTTGCAAAGAAAATGATAATGAGGCCTTACATTACCATCAAAGCGTTCACTGCCGTCCTGACAATCTATCTTGATTATCTCGCCCTTCTGTACAAGTAAATTCAGGTTACGATATACCGTCCCCAGGCTGATATTCGGGTAGATTGTCCGTATTTTCATATATACCATATCGGCAGTGGGATGCTCTTTGGTTTGCATCAGATATTCTCTGATGGCTTCCCTCTGGCGGCTATATTTATTGACAATCAACTCATCATCTCCCATCAATAATGATTACTATTATTATATAATTCCGCCAGACTTTAGTCAATATAATTCGTCAATAGCTTACTATGATTTTCTGCTTCTATACGATTTATGCAAGGTCACCTTTGCAAGGCTCCTTATTTTTTATTGGCAGGCTCAATATTTATGCTCTTGCCCTTTATTTTTGCTGTCTTCATCACCTGAATTACCTCGGAGGCATATTCCCTGGGGACCTCTACAAAGGTATATTTATCATACATGTCTATACTGCCTATCAGCTTGCCCGGCATTCCTGTCTCACCGGCAATTGCACCAAGAATATCACCTGGCTTTACCTTCTGGTTCTTTCCAAGATTAATAAAGAGCCTAACCATTCCTTCCTCGGCACCTGTATCTCCAAAGTCATCAATTACGCTCGTCTCATCCTCTTCTTTATAGCTGTCATTGCCAAGAGCCATTTTCAGGAAGGCTGCTGCCAGCTCAAGAGAGGTGTAATCCTCGTTGTTCACCCTTTCTTCAATGATGCTAATCATTCTGCCAAGATCCTCATCCTGAATCAGAACGGAAGCCTTGTCCAGAATTTTACCCGCCTTTACCGAGGTTACATCATTGATGGAAGGTATTTGCCTGGCTTTTATTTTGGTTTTGCAGTATCTCATAATATCCTTCAGCTTGTATATTTCCCTTCCGGTTACAAGCGTAAAGGCCTTTCCCTCACGCCCGGCCCTGCCTGTGCGGCCAATACGATGAACATAGTATTCATCATCCTGCGGAACATCATAATTAAATACCGCTTCAACATTGTCAACATCTATACCTCTGGCGGCCACATCGGTAGCAACCAGTATTTCAGTCTTGCCATTGCGGAATTTGTTCATTACCCGGTCTCTCTGCTGCTGCTTCATGTCGCCATGCAGACCCTCGGCAAAATATCCTCTTCCCTGCAATGCGCCAGTAAGCTCATCCACCTGCTTTTTAGTATTGCAAAAAACCAGCGCCAGCTTCGGATTATACATATCCAAAAGCCTTGAAAGAACCTCCTCCTTATTTTTCGGAGTGACCTCATAATAATACTGTTCAATTTTGGGAACCGTAAGCTCCTTTTTCACTACCCTGACCATTTGGGCATCCTTCTGATAGGTCTTTGCTATATCCAATATAGGCTGCGGCATCGTAGCCGAAAACAAAAGGGTCTGTCTTTGCTCCGGAACCTGCCCCAGAATTGTCTCAATATCATCCCTGAAGCCCATATTAAGCATTTCATCCGCCTCATCAAGAACCACCATTCTAATGTCATCCAGTCTGATAGTCTTCCTTCTCATATGATCCATTACCCGTCCGGGGGTCCCTATTATGATTTGGACTCCTGTCTTAAGTGATCTGATTTGCTTTGATATCTCCTGGCCTCCATAAACAGGAAGCACCTTTATACCATGCATAAATTTGGCCAGCTTCCTTAACTCCTCAGCCACCTGAATTGCAAGCTCCCTGGTAGGGCAAAGTACTATTGCCTGCAGAGATTTGTCCTTGGGATCGATCTTCATCAGCAGAGGAATACCAAAGGCAGCCGTTTTGCCGGTACCTGTCTGAGCCTGTCCTACCACATCCTTGCCCTCCAGTATCAGCGGAATAGCCTTGGCCTGTATGGGTGACATCTCTTCAAATCCCATTTCCTCAATAGCCTTAAGTATAGCCGGGTTTAAATCTAATTCTTCAAATTTCGTCAGTTGCATAAAAATTCCTTTCCTTTTCCTTATTTAAATTTTTGCTTGTCTTTTCATAATTCTCATTTATTAATTCATATATACTTGAATAAATGTCCTTCTGATCTCTTTTACTTTTCCACTGCTAATATTTATTATCAGCCTTCGTACTATTTATTCCCTTCTAATACGCAAAAATGCTTCAAATTCGCAAAGAATAAAAATGCTCTTAGTCCATCCGGGCCAAGAGTCTAATCATTAACACCAATATATTATTAATTCATATCAATGCATTATGAAACAGATACTTTGCGTAGTATATCATTCATTGATAAATTCTGTCAAGGACTTTTCTTTAGCGGTAACCTAACACTTCCGGAATCACTTGTTTAATTCCTTAACGCTGCCTAGATTTCTTCTGCCTTACCACAGCCCTGCCTTTATCAGAGGTCCGTCCGCCAGTTCCGGCTCCTTTTGCTGTCCCGGCAGTCTTTTTTCTGTCGGGCCCTGCCGCCATTTTATTCCTTTTACTGCTGCCGGCCTTGTCAGATTGCCCCGCTGCCTTATTATGTTTTTTGCCGCCAGTTCCCTCCTGCTTAAGGGGGCGGATTAGACATTTCCTGCCATATCCGATAAGATCCTCCCGTCCTGCTTTCTTCAGCGCCTCTGCCACCAGATGATAGTTTTTGGGATTGCGGTATTGTATCAGGGCTCTCTGCATAGCCTTCTCATGCGGGGACTTTGGTACATATACCTCCTGCATGGTTCTGGGATCAAGGCCTGTATAATACATGCAGGTGGATATCGTGGAGGGGGTCGGATAAAAATCCTGAACCTGCTCCGGCATATAGCCCATATCCCTGAGATATTCTGCCAGTGCTATCGCTTCCTTCAGGGTAGAGCCCGGGTGGGAGGATATCAGATAGGGCACAATATACTGCTCCTTGCCCAGCTTTTTATTAATCTTATTATACTTTTCCTTAAAGCCTTCATATACGGAATTGTCCGGCTTTCCCATAAGCTTAAGCACCGGATCGCATATATGCTCAGGAGCAACCTTAAGCTGACCGCTTACATGATACTGGCACAGCTCCGTTATGAAGGTATCGTCCTTTTCCAGCATCAGATAATCAAAACGAATGCCGGAGCGAATAAATACCTTTTTGACATTTGGCAGATTTCTTAGCTGGCGTAAAAGCTCAAGATAATCCCTGTGATCCACCTTAAGCATTTTACAGGGGATGGGGAACAGGCACTGTTTATTTATACAGGCTCCCTTGGTAAGCTGTTTTTCGCAGGCAGGATGCCTGAAATTTGCCGTAGGCCCGCCCACATCATGAATATAGCCCTTGAAATCCTTGTCCCAAACCAGCTGGCTTGCTTCAGCAAGAATCGATTCATGACTTCTGGTCTGGACAATCCTGCCCTGATGGAAGGTAAGGGCACAGTAGTTGCAGCTGCCAAAGCAGCCACGGTTGGAGGTAAGGCTGAATTTAACCTCCTCTATTGCCGGAATCCCTCCCGCCTCTTTATATGACGGATGATAATCCCTCATATAGGGCAGGGCATATATCCGATCCATGTCCGACTGGCTAAGAGGCTTCGCCGGCGGATTCTGGACAACGTACTCATTGTCCTTATATTTTTCTATCAATCTTTTCCCGCTAAAGGGGTCGGTATTACAATACTGTATATAAAAGCTTTCGGCAAATTTTCTCTTGCTGGCGCAAATTGAAGCAAAATCAGGCAGCTCTATTGCATCATAAACCCCATCCGTGCTTTTTGCTTTATATACCGTACCATCCACAAAGCATATGTCCCTGACATCGATTCCGCTGTTTAAGGCGTCCGCTATTTCAACGATGGAACGCTCGCCCATACCGTATGAGAGAATATCGGCCTGAGAATCCAGCAGGATTGACCTTCTGACCGAATCGCTCCAATAATCATAGTGGGCGAGCCTTCTTAAGCTTGCTTCTATTCCGCCAATAATAATCGGAATCCTTTTATATTCCTTGCGAATCAGGTTGCAATAAACAATAGTAGCCCGATCAGGCCTTTTGCCCATCACTCCTCCGGGAGAGTAGGCATCTGTCTGCCTTCTTTTCTTCGCGACGGTATAATGATTAACCATTGAATCCATGTTGCCGCCACTGACCAGAAAGCCCAGCCTGGGTTCGCCCAGTATGGTTATGCTGGAGCTGTCCTTCCAATCAGGCTGGGGAATGATACCTACCTTATATCCGTGGCTTTCCAATACCCTGCTTATAATGGCCGGACCAAATGAGGGATGATCAACATAAGCATCTCCTGTTACGAAGACAAAGTCGCATTGGATCCAGCCTCTTTTTTCCATGTCTTTTCTGCTTATCGGCAAAAAATCTCTTATCATATATAACTACTTTCTATAAATTTATAAATTGAAAGCATAAATACTGCAGCCTATAATGCCTGATTAATGCTTCCGGCTATTAACATCAGGCTTCATTGCTCATCCAATTACTCACCGGCGCATGATCTGAAGCTATGCTGTCACATTGTCCGGTATCAATTAGCAGAGCTGTCAACTGTTGTATCGTCAACAATATTTTCCTTAACAACAGCATTTTCTATAACAAGATCCAATGCTTTGACCCTTCTCATATTTTCTATGGTCTGCTCCTTCGTTTCATGATTGCGCAAACTTTCCTCACTTGAAACCCCGCGATCTGACAAATACTTGGGAAGCAGCTCCTTATAATCATCCTCGGAAATCTTGATCTTTTCAGCATCTGCAATTGCTCTCTCAACGAGCTCAGCCTTTGCCTGCCCCTCGGCAAAGCGGCTGACCACCTGTTCAAACTCCTCTTTGGTCATTTCTATATATGCCAGATAATCATCCAGAGACACACCATAGGTAATCTGAACCTGCTGCTCCATAAAGCTTCTGTAGGTATCTGCATGATAATCCAGCAGGCTCTGAGGTATTGTTGAAAATGTCGATGTTTCTATCAGCTTGTTTAAAACCGCATTCATCCGTTCGGTTTCAAAATTCTCATCGCTGATCTCCTGAAGCTGCTGTCTTACTGCATCCTTGTAAGCCTGAATAGAATCATACTCTGTGTTTTCCTTGACATACTCCTCCGTCAGCTCCGGTACCTTGCTCTCGGAAATAGAATTAATAGTTATCTTAAATACAACAGCCTGTCCCGCCAAATCAGGATTGTTTTGATATACCTCCGGAAAGGTTAAATCCAGCGATACGGTTTCACCTATGTTTGCTCCTATTAAGCCTTCTTCAAAGCCTGGAATAAACTGACCTGAACCAATTTTCAAATCTACTCCCTCAGCACTGCCTCCATCGAAAGCAACTCCATCCTTGAAGCCTTCAAAATCTATATTAACAATATCGCCATCCATTACAGCCCTGCCTGTAACCTCTTCAACAGTAGCATTGGATTCCAGCTGGTTCTGAATCATCTTGTCAACCAGGCTGTCGGTTATCCTAATCCTGTCTACCGTTACTTCAATACCCTTATATTCACTCAGCGTTACATAATCGCTTGCTTTAAACTTGTCAGCAGTGTCTTCCTTTTTACATCCCGCTGCAAGAGCCATTAAGCTAAAACATATAAGCATAAATAAACTTCTTTTCTTCATCGATTTAATCCTTTCTCCTTAATCGGCCTTTAACCATAATAAGCCGGGTATTATAAATGCTTATTCCTTTATATCATATTTCCGTTAAAAAATAAAGCAAAAAACTGTAATTCACAAATATTTCATTGTGTCCGACCAGGCTCCCATGCAACAAAAAAACAGCATTCAACACATCAATGTCAAATGCTGCTTTCATTTTAATGTCTTAATATGAATATATATTATAAGCCGTTAAGTGACTTTGCTTTATTCTGTACAATTTTAGAATTAAATTTGCTTATATTTTTTCAAAGCGGTCTACATCCATTACAAAGATTGTGGCACCGCCCACATTAACAACTACATTCATGGAGGAGTATTCAGCTGTTCCCATGGGATTGGTTACTACCTGCTGCCTTGGCCCGCATTCCTTTTTAACTATGGATATTACCTGGTCAACCTTTTCCTCTTCGGTTCCTATCATCAGGGTAGTGTTGCCTTCCCTGAGAAAACCACCGGTAGAAGCCAGCTTGGTAACAAAAAATCCATTCTTGTTCAAAGCCTCTGTGACATAGCTTGCGTCGATGTTGCGAACAATTACATAGATTAATTTCATAAATAATTCCTCCTGTCTTTATAAAAGAAACTATACGGAACCAATCAGAGCATATGCTATAAAGGCTATAGAAAATGCTTCTGAAAGCGTTAACACAAGTCATAAGCATATCGGTGGTAATTCTTATAGCCGAATCTCCATAGGAATTATTATGTTTATGATCAATGTTTTTCTAATAATATTATAGTTCAAATTATACAAAAAGTAAAGGAATAATGCCAATTCTTATTTACATATTTTTACATTCTGGAACATGTCCTACAAGTTTCAGTCTTTCTAATCTTATATATTTCAGTCCTTTTAATCTTATATATTTCTATTGTATTTATATTTCTATATATTTCTTAGCATTATCAGGCATGATAAATAATATCAGCGTATACATTAAGTCTTTAGAGTAAAATGAAAGTAATTGAAGAAAAAAGCACAACAAGCCCGCCATAGACTTATTGTGCCTTTTCATTTAAGCTTTATTAATACTTTTTATTATTTTTTGCAAATTACAAATCAGTCATCATGCTTTAAGCCGTACCAGACGCTTACTGCACACAGGCAGTAAGCCTGCCATATCAGCTTAAATCTTTTCAACGCCCAGGGCTACATTCTCGCCATTAATATTCCATTCCTTGCTATAACCCTGCTGGCTGTCAAATATAAACTCTGTAGCCAACACCTGTGTCTTTATCTCTTCGGCATTCTGCTTCATTATACTTTGGATCCTGTCATTGCCGCTCTGATATACACGGATTTGATCCATAACCTCGAAGTCGGCTTCCTTTCTCATGGTCTGCAGCTTGCTGATGATCTCATTAACAAAGCCCTCCTCGATCAGCTTCTCTGTAAGATTTGTATCCAGTACAACAGTTATTCCGCGGTCGGAATCGGATACAAAGCCTTCCTTCTGGGAGGTTTCTATCAGTAAATCCTCCTTGTCAATGCTGACCTGGTTGCCCTCCAGCTCTATCGTCAGCTTTCCGCTTGCATTGATTTCCTCCATAGCCTTATTACCGTCAAGACCGGCCAGTAACGTGCGCAGTGCATTTATCTGCTTGCCGAATTTCGGGCCTAAGGTCTTAAGCTGCGGCTTAAAGCTGTAGGAGGTGAACTCGCTTACATCATCTGTGAAGATAATCTTCTTTATATTAAGCTCATCGGCAATGATTGAGGTGTAATATTCCGAAAGCTTTCCATCAGCCCTTACATACATGGTAGCCAGAGGCTGGCGGTTCTTGATGTTGACAGCATTTCTGCAGGCGCGGCCAAGTACAACAATCTCCAGTACCTCCTCCATGTCTGCTTCAAGCTTTTCATCAATCCAGGCTTCATTATATGAAGGATAATCGCACAGATGAACACTCTTTGGTGCGTTCTTATCCAGATTGCGAACCAGATTCTGATATATATCCTCTGTCATATATGGTATGAAGGGGGCTGCCAGCTTCGCCAGGGTAACAAGTGTTGTGTAAAGGGTCATATAGGCATTTATCTTGTCCTGAGGCATTCCCTTGGTCCAAAAGCGCTCCCTGCTTCTTCTTACATACCAGTTGGACAGCTCATCCACAAAGTCCGCCAGCATTCTTGCCGATTCGGTTATGCGGTAATTTTCAAGATGGTCATCCACAGTCTTAACAAGGGTATTAAGCTTTGACAGGAGCCATTTATCCATAACCGATAATTTGTCATATTCCAGGCTGTACTTTGTTGCATCAAAATTATCAATATTGGCATACAGCACGTAGAAGGCATAGGTGTTCCACAAAGTTCCCATGAACTTTCTCTGTCCCTCGGTTACCGCTGCATGATGGAAACGGTTGGGCAGCCAGAGGGCTGAATTAATGTAGAAGTACCAGCGGATTGCATCAGCTCCGTGTCTTGCCAGCGCATCGAAGGGATCTACAGAATTGCCTTTGGATTTGGACATCTTCTGGCCGTTCTCATCCTGCACGTGCCCTAAAACAATACAGTTCTTGAAAGGAGCTACACCAAAAATCAGGGTTGATATGGCTAACAGTGAATAGAACCAGCCTCTGGTCTGGTCTACAGCCTCACTGATAAAGTCTGCCGGGAAATGCTTTTCAAACAGCTCCTTGTTTTCAAATGGATAATGCCACTGGGCAAAGGGCATGGAGCCTGAGTCATACCAGCAGTCTATAACCGGCTTAACCCTGGTCATCTCCTTGCCGCATTGAGGACATTTAATCTTTACCTCATCAATAAAAGGCCTGTGCAGCTCTATATTGTCAGGGCAGTTGTCGGACATTGACCTCAGCTCTTCTATGCTGCCTATGCAATGCAGATGCCCGTCCTCACACTCCCAGATGGGAAGAGGCGTTCCCCAGTAACGGTCACGGGACAGTCCCCAGTCCTGTACATTCTTAAGCCAGTCGCCAAAGCGGCCCTGACCGATGCTCTCCGGGAACCAGTTGATGGTATTATTATTCTCTATCAGCTGATCTCTTACTGCCGTCATCTTGATGAACCATGACTCCCTTGCATAGTAAATAAGAGGAGTGTCACAGCGCCAGCAGAAGGGATAGCTGTGCTCAAACTTCAGTACCTTAAACAAAAGGCCTTTTCTTGCCAGCATTTTCATGATGGGCTCATCGGCTGCCTTGCAGAAAAGTCCTGCCAGCTCTCCTGCTTCGGGCTTGAATTCTCCCTTGCCGTCGATCAGCTGTACAAATGGCAGTTCGTATGCTTTGCCCACCCTGTTATCGTCTTCACCAAAGGCCGGCGCAATATGAACAACACCGGTGCCGTCTGTCAGTGTTACATAATGATCACAGGTTACATAATAAGCCTTCTTTTCTACCTGGGCATAATCAAACAAAGGCTCATATTCCAGGTATTCCAGCTCCTTGCCGCTATATCTGGCTTCTATCTCATAATCGCCGTCAATTACGCTGCCCAGCAGGGCTTCAGCCAGGATATAATGCTCGGTAGTGACTTTAGCCGGCTGCTCAGCCTGCTCATGCTTATGGTCATGGCCACAGCTGCAGCTGCCATCCTTCTTTAATACATTGCCCTTTTCATCCACCAAAACCTTAACCTTAACATAGCTCTCATCCGGATTAACGCACAAAGCCACATTGGAGGGCAAGGTCCAGGGGGTTGTGGTCCAGGCCAGGATAAATTCGTCCTTGCTGCCCTTAAGCCGGAACTTGGCTATAACAGACTTTTCCTTAACATCCTTGTAGCCCTGGGCCACCTCATGGCTGGAAAGAGGAGTTCCGCATCTGGGACAATAGGGTACTATTTTAAAGCCCTTATAAAGCAGGCCCTTATCCCAGATTTGCTTCAGTGACCACCATACGGATTCAATATATTCATTATGATAGGTAACATAGGGATTATCCATGTCTGCCCAGAAGGCTACCGTCTGGGAAAAATCCTCCCACATGCCCTTATACTTCCATACGCTCTCCTTGCATTTTTGAATAAAGGGCTCAAGGCCGTATGCTTCAATCTGCTCCTTGCCGTCTATACCCAAGAGCTTTTCCACCTCAAGCTCCACCGGAAGGCCATGGGTGTCCCAGCCTGCCTTACGGAGAACATTGTAGCCCTTCATGGTCCTGTACCTGGGTATAATGTCCTTAATAACCCTTGTCAGCACGTGCCCGATATGAGGCTGGCCGTTGGCTGTCGGCGGACCGTCATAAAAGGTATAAGGCTGACAACCTTTTCGTTCCTCTATACTCGCTTCAAAAATGTTATTATCCTGCCAGAATTTCAAAATCTTTTTTTCTCTCTCGACAAAGTTCAGATCTGTCGTCACTTTATCGTACATTATTTACTCCTCCTTAATTTATATTAAATAGCTTTAATAATCCAAAATCACAAAACCCGTATGCTAAAAAAGCTCCCATCCGAAAAAGGATGAGAGCATACGCTATCATTATACCACCTGTTTCACGTACTGGCAGCCGCAGCCGCCCTATACATTATCTATATAACGGTAGATACCGGCTCGACCTACTGGGTGCAAAAAAACACCTTTGGGTCTTGCAACTAGGGAGTGATTTTCAGTCAGCCTCTACTCATACCGGACTTTCACCAACCTCCGGCTCGCTGTGACTTTTGAAAACTGCCTACTCTCTCCGTCATCGTTTTTAGCGATATTTTTTGATTATTCTAGTATATAAAATGCCGATTGTCAATAGCTTAAATGCCTTTGAACACCAATAAATGCAACTTCCAGGCTCATGTTCAGATTCGACAGCAAAATGTTCTTTTAAAAACAGTGAAAATTGCATCAAAAAGTAAAATTAAAAAAATTAAATTCTGTAAAATTAAAAAAATTAAATTCCCTGTTGACAAAATCATCCGCATAATGTATATTGGTCTTACGGTTAGTTACTTGAGTAATTAACCACTTAGCTAAGGAGGTGCCTGTGTGCAAATAGATTTTGAATCAAATAAGCCGATTTTTTTACAGATTGCGGAAGGCATTGAGGACGCCATCTTATCAGGAGCATTTGCCGAAGAATCCCAGATACCGTCCATAACAGAGTTTTCCGTAAACTACAAGATCAATCCGGCGACTGCTCTTAAGGGCATAAATATTCTCGTTGAGGAAGGCATTCTTTATAAAAAAAGGGGGATCGGAATGTTTGTAAAGGAAGGAGCAACCAGGCAGCTAAAGCAAAAACGCAAGGAACAGTTTTTTGACAACTATATTCTCGGTCTGGTGGCTGAGGCCAAACGACTGGAATTATCCGAGGAGGATGTTAAAAATATGATAGAAAGAGGGTTTAAGAAATGACCGGTATTGAAATAAAAAATGTAAGTAAAAATTACGGTAACGTCCAGGCTCTTTCAAATATTAATCTGACCTTTGAGAGTGATAAAATTTATGGTCTGCTTGGAAGAAACGGGGCCGGAAAGTCTACGCTGCTGAATATTATCACCAGCCGCATATTTGCCGACAGCGGCGAGGTGCTGATAGACGGTATTCCGGCAAAGGACAATGATCGTGCTCTCAAAAAGGTATACTTAATGAGTGAAAAGAACTTTTACCCCGGCAGGATGAAAATCAAAGAGGTTTTTAAGTGGACCAGGCAGTTCTATCCTGATTTTGACGAGGATTATGCCTATAAGCTGGCTGAACGCTTTGAGCTTAACACCGGCAAATCCGTCAAATCCCTGTCCACCGGCTATAATTCGATATTCAAGCTTATTATAGCCCTTTCTGTCAATACCCCCTATGTATTGCTGGATGAACCGGTGCTGGGTCTTGACGCCAATCACAGGGAGCTTTTCTATAAGGTTCTTCTGGAAAAGTATAGCCAGTCTCCATGTACAATAGTTATATCCACCCACTTAATAGAGGAAGTCTCCAATATAATTGAAAACATAATTATTATAAAAAAGGGACGGATAATTAAAAACGAAACATGCGAGTCTCTGCTGGCTAGCGGTTATTCCGTAGCCGGTACTGCCGCAAAGGTGGATGCCTATATTGCAGGCAGGAACGTATTGGGAGTTGATAACCTTGGCGGCCTGAAGCAGGCATATCTGTTGGGCAAAATTGATGGTGAATTACCCGAAGGTATTGAGCTAGGTAAACTTGATCTTCAGAAGCTGTTTATTCAGCTTACTAATCAGTAAAGGTGGTGCATAAAATGAATACAAGCGTATCTTACCGTTATCAGCTGGCTTCTCAAATCAAAGGAATTGTCATATATTATTTAATTGTCCTGTGCGTATCTGTCTTAGTTATAGCAACCTCCACTGTTGCCATATCCATATCGTCAGCGGACGATGGGCTTAGCGGACAGATTGTGGGAACGGAATTTGCAACAATAATATACCTTTTCGTTGCCGCCTGTAATTCCTTCAGGGAGGAATTCGGCATGCTAATGCAAAATGCCACCTCCCGAAAGTCACTGTTTATTGGCAGAATCCTGACTACTCTTACAATCAGTTCCTTTATGGTTATAATGGATAAGCTGATTTATTTCATAAACAGAGCTGCCTATTCCGATGACAAATATGTAGTATTATCCTTTTTTGATTCCTTCTATAACACGAACTCCGACAGCTTTAAATTACAGATAACCGGCTTTTTCTTCCATTTATCCTTCAACCTTTTTGCATCCGGTCTGGGCTATTTGCTAACAAATATCTTTTACCGCTCGGGCAAAGGCGGCAGGCTGGGTCTGTGTGTCGGTCTTCCTGTAGGCATCGTAGTAGTACTTCCGATAGTTGACAGCATTATAGCAAAAGGAAAGATATCTGAAGCAATCTTTCGCGGCCTGGACAAAATCCTGGGTGTATCCGCCCAAAAGCCGTTGTATGGCATAATAAGCTGCTTCCTGATATTTACTGGATTAAGCGCCATAAGCTGGCTGCTTATAAGAAGAGCCAATGTTAAGGAATAGGATATTCCTTAAGTATGATATGAGCTAATCTCATTTTGATGCAAAATCTGCTTTTGCTGAGGATTTTTCTGCTGCTTTCAAAGGCTACGCCAGGGTAATTGTGCCTGCAGGATTATCCTCAGCCTTTTAGTCTTTTCTCAGGCCTTTTATATGGCATCATAAGCCCCTGCCGACTTTCGAAAGCTTAGCCTGCAACCGTAAGCAGGAGCCTCAAAATCTAAATTATTCAAAACAAATATCAGGCTCAGGCATTTATTATCTCTTTGGCAAAATAAGCTGTTAATTTAGCTGCTAATTTACCTCCTGTGATGTCTTGACTTATGATTGAATCTGGTATATGTTGTGTTATGAACATTTTATGAGCCTGAGATCCTTTATCAGACCTCGTTAAGCCAGGCGTTACAAAGCTGAAAGTATACAGGCCGGTATAAGCATCAACCGGCATATTGTGCGGAGGTATATATGAGCAAGCATAACTTAACCCTATTAACCGATTTCTATGAATTAACAATGATGCAGGGCTATTTTAAGTACAAAAACAACGACAGGGTTATCTTTGATGTATTCTACCGCGAGAATCCGTCCGGCAGCGGATATGCCATATGTGCCGGTCTGGAACAGATAATCGAATATATCAACTCCCTCAGCTTCACAGAGGAGGATATCGAATATTTCCGCTCCCTCAAGATATTTGATGAGGACTTTCTTGAATATTTGCGAGGCTTCCGTTTTACCGGAGACATATATGCCGTTCCGGAAGGAACCGTGGTATTTCCTATGGAACCCCTGCTTAAGGTAATTGCCCCTATTATGGAAGCACAGCTGATAGAAACCGCCCTGCTTAATATAATCAATCATCAGAGTCTGATAGCTACCAAGGCCTCAAGAGTTGTATATGCGGCAGGAGGCCAGCCGGTAATGGAGTTTGGCCTCAGAAGGGCGCAGGGACCGGATGCAGGTACCCTGGGAGCAAGAGCCGCAATTATTGGTGGTTGTATAGGAACCAGCAATGTGCTCAGCGCAAAGCTCTATGATCTTCCTGCCCTGGGAACCCATGCCCACAGCTGGATTATGAGCTATGATGATGAGCTTACCGCCTTCCGCAAATATGCCGAATTGTACCCTCATAACACCACCCTGCTGGTGGACACCTATGATACGCTTCGCTCAGGCGTGCCCAATGCCATCAAGGTATTTAAAGAGCTTCGCGAGGCAGGTAAGCTGCCTGAAAAGTACGGCATTCGTCTTGACAGCGGAGATCTGGCCTATTTGTCCAAAAAAGCACGGAAGATGCTGGATGAAGCCGGTTTTAAGGATGCTACAATAACAGCCTCCAGTGATCTTGATGAATATATAATTGATTCCTTAAAGGCTCAGGGGGCTAAAATTGATTCCTGGGGAGTAGGTACGAAGCTGATTACCTCCAAAGACTGGCCGGCCTTCGGAGGAGTATACAAGCTGGCCGCCGTATGGAAGGGTGGTCGCTTTATTCCAAAAATCAAGCTTTCCGAAAACCAGTGGAAGATTACCAACCCGGGCAATAAAAAGATAATTCGTATATACGAAAAGGAAAGCGGCAAAGTCAAGGCCGATCTTATAGCCCTGGCGGATGAAGTATTTTCTCCTGACAAGCCTCTTTTGCTGTTTGATCCTCATGCCACATGGAAGAAGACCCTTCTTCAGCCGGGTACCTATACTCTAAGGGAGCTTATGGTGCCGGTATTTTTATCAGGAAAATGCGTTTACAGCTCTCCTTCGGTTATGGAGATACGTGAGTACTGCATGAAGGAGCAGGACTCTCTATGGGATGAATGCAGACGACTGGTTAACCCTCATATCGTGTATGTGGATCTTTCGCATAAGCTCTATAACATGAAAACCAGGCTCCTGAACAAGCTGACAGATAATATTAAGGGCCTTTAGTGAAAAAGTTACCGTTAAATTTAAAATATTATTTTGTCCGGAACGGACAAATTATGCTATACTTAACTTATACAAGCTGTCTTGTATAAGTTTACTTTTTGGCCTTATATCAGGACCCCTACCCGGCCTGATTGGTCCCTTTGCTTTAAATATTCGGTTTTTATGTGCTGGTAAATGAACGGTTTTTTGTGTTTGGTTGCAAAAGGAGAATATAATTGATTAACAGGAATAAAAATATAATTATTATAGCTGTACTTGGAGTAGTACTGACTGTTGGCATAGTTTTCTTTACATTGTCCAAGCCGGACAACGTTTCCAGCTCATACCAGCAGGATAGTACCGACGTCATTAACGTGACAGACAAAACGGACATAACAGATAAAAGCAATGATACAAACGATACATATGAAAATATAACAAATGCTCCCACAGAGGCTCCTGCTATAATCCCTACCCCTACAATAGAGCCGGAGGAGCCTTTTGTCCCTGCAACAGAGATAGATTTGGATCCCGGCAGTATAACCGTTTTTGTTAATCCCGAGCATAGCCTGCCCAAAAGCTATATTCCGGATAATTTGGTTACGGTGAACGTATTTTTTAATTTGAAAAGCTATGATGAGCGTACCCTGATGCGGGCTGAAGCCGCTCAGGCTCTTGAAAGGCTTTTTGCCGCCGCCAGGGAGGATGGCTATGAATTATGCGGAGTATCCGGCTATCGCTCCTATTCCAGGCAAAAGCAGATTTTCATCAACAACATCCTGACCAAAGGCAGGGAATACACCTTAAAATATTCTGCTGTCCCGGGAGCCAGTGAGCATCAGACCGGCCTGGCTATGGACGTGTCCTGCAAATCCCTGCGTTATAATCTGTCAACGAGTTTTTCGGAAACGCCCGAAGGCAAATGGCTGGCGCAAAACGCCCACCATTATGGCTATATTATCCGTTATCCAAAAGGCAAGGCCCATATAACCGGCTATGCTTATGAACCATGGCACATCAGATATGTTGGCAAGGGACTGGCCAAATACCTTTATGAAAACGACCTGACTCTGGAGGAGTATTATAATTATACTCCCGGCAGGAATTTTGACTTTGAAGAAAAATACGCTGACCTTATAAATATAACCCCCAGCCCTGAGCCAAGCATTCCTGAACCCACCGGAACTGATGGAATAATAACTGATGAAAATGGTGAAATTATTGATGAGCCGGACATCGAGCTTAGTCCAACGGTTTCACCTGATATTTCCGACATTCCGGATATAAGCCCGACTCCTGTGCCGGAGGATGAGCAGGATGACCCGTTTTTGCCGGATGAAACAGCTGAACCGAATATTCCTGATGAAACGGATGAACCTGCTTTACCGGATGGACAGGATAACCCGGAGGATAATTGGCCGCAGGCAACCCCTTCAATCAGCGATATAGCTCCGGATTATTCTGAAATCACAGAATTTCCGGATATTAATATAACCGATCCGGTTTACAACACATATTACGAATAATTTTTCAGCATAAGCGACATATGAAGGAGGAGCTTATGAGGCTGACCTTAGCTTTATTATTTCTGCTGCTGTTTTCCATCATCAGCTTGCCTTTACTGCTGATAGAGCTTGTCATAGGCTTATTTAGCCGCAAAGCCCAAATTTCCAGCTCTCAGGCAATAGTAGTACTAGCCTTTCGCATCCTGCTCTTTATCTGTGGGGTGAAAAAAACCGTAATAGGCGTGGAAAATGTTCCGAAGGGCGAGCCTATTCTTTATGTAAGCAACCACAGAAGCTATTTTGATATACCTGTTGCTTATACCACGGTTCCGACTCTGACCGGCTTTATAGCCAAGAAGGAGATCGCCAAAGTGCCGATCCTTCGTAGCTGGATGCGTTTACTGCAATGCCTTTTCCTTGACAGAGACGATATCAGGCAGGGGCTGGAAACAATACTTAAGGCTATTGAGCAGGTTAAGGCCGGTTATTCCATATTCATATCCCCTGAAGGGACCAGAAATCATGGAAAGGAGCTGCTTCCTTTTCGTGAAGGGAGCTTTAAGGTGGCGGAAAAGACAGGCTGTGCAATTGTACCGGTATCAATCAGCAATGCCGATGCTGTATTTGAAAACCATATGCCCTGGATCAGATCGGCCCACGTTATTATAGAATACGGAAAACCTATCTATATAAAGGATTTACCCAAGCAGCAGCAAAAAAGCATAGGTAGTTACGTACAGGGAATAATAAAGGAAGCTCTTGAAAAAAACTCCCGCCTGTTATGATTAGCACACCGCACCATCAGATTGATTTAGCAGGCTTAAAAGAGCCTGATATCGTGTATCTTTTTTATGCTGCCTCTAGTGGTATTTTGAAAAATTACTATTTATTTTTTATTGAAAAAGTGATACAATTATCGTTGCTTGTGTTTGTACAAGCAGCTGAAGTAAATTTGAGGAGGTACATACCCCGTGAGTACATTAAGTATTGTATTATTAATCATCCTAATTGTAGTGATTGGCGTATTTGTAGCCTTGTACTTCTTGGGAAAAAAGCTGCAAAAGAAACAGGAAGAAGCACAATCACAGATGCAGGCATCTGCCCAGACGGTTTCCATTCTGGTTATTGATAAAAAGAAGATGAAGATGAAGGATGCAGGACTTCCTAAAATAGTAGTGGATCAGACACCAAAGTATCTGCGGGGCTCCAAGGTTCCTATTGTAAAGGCCAAAATCGGTCCCAGAGTATTATCACTTGTATGTGATGCAAAGGTATTTGACCTTATACCTGTTAAGAAGGAAGTAAAGGCTGTTATCAGCGGAATATATATAATGGATGTCAAGGGGCTGAGAGGCAATCTTGAGCAGAAGAAAAAGAAGGAAGGCTTCTTCAAACGGATTACCGGCTCATTAAAAAAAGAAAAGTAAAAAATAGACATTAATAATCCTCTTTCCTTACAGGCATAATTAATCTATAAGGCAAGAGGATTTTTAGATTTTTGAAGCATTGAATTTTCTCATGTTCGATTAGACACAAAGGCTTATGAAAGCATTTATCAGGGGGATATAATATGCGAAAGAAGAACAGGATATTACTGATAATAATATGTATATTGTCTGTATGTGTAATGGCAGGCCTGATAGCATTTGCATTTGACATTCAAACGAGGATGGATTTAAAAAACAAACAGGCTCAGACCGAAAATCAGACTGACAATATGACAGCCAGGGACGATAGCATTCCGGCAGGCTATGAGGCTGGCAATGACAGCGACGACAGCAATGCTACGGGAGACGGAAATATTACAGGAAACGGTAATGAAACAAAGCAGGAGGCGCCTGCAAAGGGCACAGCTGATGGTACGGATGCAGAAGGCAGCGGTACAAAAGAAAATGATAATGCCTCTGTCACGCCCATACCGGAGGAGGAGCAGCCTGCTGCGGGGTCGTTAGTGCTTGCCTTTGCAGGTGATGTTAATCTTGATGATAACTCAACTCCGGTAAAAAAATATGATTCTGAAAAAAAGGATATCAGTAAATGTCTGTCGGAGGATCTTTTGAAGGAGATGCGGGATGCCGACATCATGATGCTTAATAATGAGTTTGCCTTCAGTACCCGCGGTGAAAAAACCCCCAATAAATCTTATACCTTCAGGGCCAATCCCGCCAGGGTTGAAATCCTTAAGGAAATGGGTGTCGATATCGTATCCCTGGCCAACAATCACGCGCTGGATTATGGACGGGATGCCCTTCTGGATACCTTCAGCACCCTGGATGAGGCAGGTATTGATTACGTCGGAGCAGGAAAAGATTTAGAGCGGGCAAAGGCTCCTATATATTATACCATTAACGGTAAAAGAATAGCTTACGTGGCCGCATCAAGAGTCATATTTGCCGGCAGCTGGTATGCCACAGAGGACCGCCCCGGAATGGTGGGTACCTACGACCCCGCCTTAATTTGCGAAGTAATCAGACAGGCCAAGGCTGAAAGCGATTATGTTATAGTCTATGTCCACTGGGGAGTTGAACGCACGAATTATCCTGAAAAATACCAAAGAAGCCTTGCGCAGGCCTATATAGACGCCGGCGCCGACGCAGTTATCGGCTGTCATCCGCATGTAATGCAGGGTTTTGAATTTTACAAGGGAAAACTGATTGCATACAGCCTCAGCAATTTCTGGTTCAGTCGGGCAACCGTAGAATCCGCCCTGCTGAAGCTCCAAATAGACAGTGACGGCAGTATAAGGCCGCAGCTTATTCCCGTAATGGCCAAGAATAACTATACCTACCTGATAACAGATAATAAGGAAAGGGATAAGTATTTTAATTTTATTAAGAAAATATCATTTGATATAGAAATAGATGATGAAGGAATACTCTCACCGAAGGAGGGTGACTCCTCTGCTACCGAATAAACCGGTAGACTTAGTTTTTTATCCGGCTGCTTACTTTGCCGGAGTAATCTTTATATTTACCGAGTTGTCCGATAGCTGCGAATTGTCGTATAACAGACTGTATTCCAGATTTATTTCAATCAGGTCCTGACTGTCCTTGATTGAAATTGATTTGGTCCTGATTGACAGGCTTATACTTCCATATGGGGTGTGATAGTCTATGCTGGTTATCCTGTTTTGATCAAATACCAGCCTGCTCTCAACCCCATTTTTTTTGATAATGATCACCTGATCACCTGAAGCTTTTATGATATTTTTAGTGACAAGCCCGCTGTCTGCAGGCCTTTCTTCATAGCTTATGCAATGCTTTCCGTTAATCAGGCCATATCTTCCCTGAAACTTAGCCTCTATGGGCTTATCTTCGCTGCCGGTCTGCAGACCTCTTATAGTTACAAAAACCCTTTCCGTCATTTTAACAATCTCCAATATTCTGATATTAGTAATCCCGGATACTTTAATCCTGATAACTACAGCCAATTCTCTTCATTTTTTATTAACATTAAACATCTCATTTATTTAATATTATACTTCTCTTAATCGTCCAGTTTATTTTACTATTATTTATTCTAAAGTACAATATCCGGCTGCAGCGCCCGCCGGCCTGAGGCTTCTTCCCGCCAATCCTTTATCAGTCTTTTCTGCATATTTTATAAAGCCATACATTTTCTTTCGCTTCTTTTAAGCTTACCTGCTGCAGCCTAATGAAGTCAGCTAAAATTTATCCGGCCATGTATATCCTTTTATATTATGGCAAGACTTTAGGGGAAGGAAGCAATCACCCAAAAAACAGATGCCAGAACAATAATGCGGAGGTTTATATGAGAAAGGAAAGAAGCCGTTTACATATCAGAATCCTTCCCGGAATTAGATTAGGAAGGCAACAAGCATTCAATCGAATCGGCCTGACCATCAAGCATAATCATTTTAGAGGCAGTTGCCGGATGGGCCTCTTACTTATAATTCTTTTGCTGCTGTTCATACCCAGCCTTATAATCAGGGCAAATGTACAAAATCGGCAAAGACAGCAGCAGATAGCTGATCAAATAATCCGCTTCCATGTCATAGCCAACAGTGACAGCGACAATGATCAGGCCTTAAAGCTGGCGGTAAAAAGTGTGCTGGTGGATAGGCTTTCGCCTTATCTAAAGGATGCTGCTTCCATTGCGGATGCCAGAAAAATCATATCCAACCTGCAGGAGGATATCACACAGCTGGCCAGGGATACCATTATGGCTCAGGGCTTTTCCTATCCTGTCAAGGTATCACTTACGGAATGCTATTTCCCTCTCAGGCTATATGGGGAATATGCCTTCCCTCCGGGCAAATATGAGGCTCTGCGGGTAGAGATTGGCGAGGCAAAGGGCAAAAACTGGTGGTGCGTTGTCTTCCCGCCCCTGTGCTTCGTGGACGAAACCTGCAGTATTATAGATGAAGACTCAGGCCAAAAGCTCAAATATCTGCTGGCGGAGGAGGATTATGAAGCTCTTAAGACCAAAAAGATGCCGGTGAAGATCAAATTCAAGCTGCTGGAGTTTTTCAAGGATTTATTTGATAAAAATTAACCTTATCCTTAAGTCAGGCCGCCCACCTGACTTTACTATTTGTAATCCCCGGAGCAGTGTGCTAAAATACTTTATACACTGGTACTACGGAGGATTAAGATGAAATCCATCAGCGTAAAAGCTCATGCTAAAATAAACATTGGCCTTGATGTTCTGCGCAGACGCAGTGACGGCTATCATGATGTATGTATGATAATGCAGTCGCTGAGCCTGCATGATGATTTGACTATAAAGATAACTGACAAGGAGAATATTAGCCTTAAGTCAAATCTGGTATATCTGCCCAATGACAGAAGAAATCTTGTGTATAAGGCTGCTGCCTTATTCATGGAAGCAAATTCTATAAAATGCGGTCTGGAAATAAATTTGAATAAAAAAATCCCTGTTGCCGCCGGACTGGCAGGCGGAAGCTCCGATGCCGCCGCAGCCTTAAAGGGATTAAATCAGCTGTTTCAGGCAGGTATGTCGGATGCTGAGCTAATGCAGCTGGGAGTAAAAATCGGCGCGGATGTCCCCTACTGTATTCTATTGGGCACAGCCCTTTCCGAAGGTATTGGCGAGAGGCTGACTCCCCTTCCTCCCATACCCGACTGCCACATTCTGTTGGTGAAGCCGGATATCAGCGTATCTACCAGACAGGTTTATGAAAGTCTGAGGCTTGATTCCACCACCATCCATCCGGATATCGAGGGAATGAAGGAGGCGCTTGTTTCTGCCGATTTGGATGCACTGACCGCAAAGATGGCCAATCTGCTGGAATCCGTGACAATACGGATGCATCCGGTAATTGATGATATAAAAAAGGATATGATAAAGGTCGGGGCTATGAACTCCCTGATGAGCGGAAGCGGACCAACCGTTTTCGGTATATTCCGCAATAAAAGCCGGGCGGAGCAGGCCTATGCTTATTTTTCAGACAATTACAAGCATGCAGAGCAGGTGTTTTTAACAAGGCCATATCAGCCCTGATCAATGGGCCTGTTCTTTACCAAGCTCAGAATTAAAAATCTGGAGTTAAAATTGTTCGTTAATCATAAAAAACCCCGGAAATATCCGATATGGACCGGCTCCGATAAGTTAACGGAGCATATATGATGGCTTGGTTCATAATCAGGATTTTCCGGGAAATATTATTTTTTACCATTTCAATTCGCTATGATTACTTATTTGCTTTCAGCACGCCGCCTGACTATTCATCTACTTTTGTATCATTATCCTCCGAGTCTTCACTTAATCCATCACGCCAGGCTTCAAGCTTCTTGATAACCGCATCGAGGGTTTTGTATGAAATCTCAGGGAGCTTGCCTCCCCAGATTCTTTCAGCCTCCTCAAAGCCCTTCTTAACTGCTTCAATCATTAGATCAGCCTTTGAAGGATCACCACCGCTTAAGGCAATTGCAAATGACACAAGCCTGTTAGAGGTCTGCTCAACTCCCCAGTAGCCATCATCTGCGATATCCTTTTGCGCCTGTAGGCTGGTTTCAGGGTCCACCTCCAGCTTGCCCTCCCGAATCAGGGCAAAGATATTGGTTTCTTCAGTATAGACCTTGCCCTGCTTAAGCAGCATCCTTTCCACAAGCTCCTTAAGGCTCTGGGTGCGCCTCTCAAGATCCGCCTTCATCCGCTGTACTGTTGCCTCATCCCTGACATAGACCTTCTTACCGTCGCCTTCGCTGCTTTTCTCATAAACCACAGCAGTATCATTGGCAACGGCCACATCAGCCTTGCGCTCGCCCCTGCCACTTTTTGTCGCCGTGACATCCTTTACATTTGAATAACCATAACTGCTGCTAACTCCATTTACACTCATGATCAGTCCTCCTTGACATTTTATTTTTATGCACGGTCCTTTTTATGGGCGACAGGCCTTGCCTTCCCTGGCAAACGCTCGTCCGCCTGTATTAAACCTTGCATAATATATTTCGGTATAATTTTCATATAAATTAGCAATTTATGAAAATTTTATAGTACCTTTTTCCCGGTATGGACTCCATCAGCTGCTGTATAAGGCGGCTTTATATCGTATATGTAAAACCGACAAATATCCTGTTACGAAAAAGGGAGATGCTCTATACGGCATCTCCCGATTGACTTTCCTTGTTAGCCTCACCAGCCTTCTTTTAGATGCTTATCTTGCTACCTCAACCTTTTTCAGGATTATAAGCTTCTCGCCTTCCCTGATTTTATCATCCTCAAGATTGTTTATAGCTATTAAATCATTAACAGTAGTGTAATAACTCTTAGCAATGTTCCACAAGCTGTCGCCCTTTTTAACCACATATCCGATAATGCCGGGCATTGATCTGATCTTGTTCATATCAAGCTCGGATACCTCAATATCCGATATAATCGGCTCAGTAATCAGATCAAACACTATGGTATTGAGATTAATTGTCGCCTTGGCCTCAATTTCTTCACTATCAAGCATCATAACGCTCAGCTGATCAATTGATGGCTTAATCTCATAATTGCTGTCCGGCTTCATTCCCTTAAGCTCTATCAGCTGAGAGAAGGGTATGACTGCCCTCAGGGAGTTGAGCGGTCTGTGGTCATCCTCAGATATGTACAGAATATCCAGCTCAATGACACCGTCTACCAAAAGCCCGTTGCTTTCGATTGTGATCTCATCAAGCTTTATATCCCCTTTTGCATGGCAAATTTGAAGTAGCTTCGGCTGATCGCTTTCGATTCTAACACGGTCTGCAATACGGTATTTGCTGTTATTTTTTATAACCAGATTCTCATAGCTGGCATTGCGGATAACAGGCTTGAGCTCCTTTGTGGTGCAATAGGCATCATACAAAATCTCAGGCTCATCAACGTCATATACTTTTATTCCCATCTCAAGAATAATCTCCAGATCAAGAACCCTTTCCTCGCCATCAACATCAGGCTTTATTTCAAGATTCTTACTTAGAATATTAAAGCTGATATCCTCTATCATATCTTCTGTGCAGCCGTTGCAATCCACAGTTCCCGAGAAGGGCAATTCCGTTTCATAATACTCAATAGGATTTTCCTCATCATTGCTGGTATAAAGGATAAATACCGGAATTTCGCCCTTGACGCTGAATTTGTCATCCATAAGCCTGACTTCGACATTGCTTAAGCTTATATCGGAAAAAAGGAGAGATGAGATATTGCCTTTGTTAGCCGGAAGAACAATCTCATCCTTTATGCGGAAGGTGTCCTTTTTATTAATTACTACATTTGTTACCTCGATTTTTTTATGTATGCACTGAACATCCTCCGGCCCCTCCACCCCAACGGCGGTCTCCTCATCATACAGATCCTCAACTGTTACATATAAGCCGACTATTGCCTTCACACTCAGCTTTCTGGAATTAATCAGTCCGGCACTCAGATCCTCAAGCTCCCACCTTACAATAGGTTCATCATCCGAGCAGTTGACATCCATATTGATGACTTCATCAAAGGGGATCTCTCCACTTAAATTATGTACCGGCTTTGGCTCCTGTTCAGACAGATACAGCACATTAAAGGCAAGGGCTCCCTTTACCATCAGCTTTCCGTTCATAGCCCTGATTTCATTAATCCTTACTTCTCCCTGACTGGTTATTACATAGTCGATATCAGGCTTGCTGTCGGAAACATTAAAATCATCATCTAATATAAGCTGCAGATTGCTCTTACATCTTAATTTATTCATATGAATATTCTTTTTTATTAACTCCACTCAAATCCCTCCTTAAAATTGGACATATGACGGATGCCTCTGTCATATCATATTCAGGGAATATGAGTTTTATGAGTCCTTGTTTTATTTTTTAAGGCTTTTGCATAGCAAATCCAAAACGCAAAAAAGCTAAAACCCAGTCCGGTTTTAGCCACGCAAGTAAACTATATTGTCAGCTGCTAATTGCATAAAATAAGCTCAACGTCTTTAGTCAATAAATCGGTGTAACTGTAGGATGCAACTCTGGCCGGCATATCCTTTGAGCCTGGAATCTCAACTAAAAAGATGTTCGGATATATCTTGGAGATTATTCCTTCAGATACATCTACCTTATGCCTTCCCCTGTTAACACGGATTTTAACCCTTTTCCCCATTTGGTTTGCTACAGCAATCCGTACATTGTTAACACTGTTTTGCTTCATCATGATTATCTCCTTACCGTGCTTTTAACCTTTACCTGGCGGGACTTCCATAAAGGTTAAGACACCAACTTATTTCTTGACCACAAATTATATGCATCATATGTATTATAGCATAAAATGCTAATCTGGTCAATGAATTTTCAGACAATTATATATGGGGAGAGCCTTTATCCAGAAAAATTTGCACATAAATCCCATAGAAAATTTAGTAGTTTTTATGGAATTTTTTTCACATGTGCAGCTTTCGTACAATTTTTTAACTATAATTATGCACAAAAATATTATAACCCGATTAATTCTTAATATGCATAATGTAAAAATAATTTAAAAATATACTATATATTGGTATGATATAGGCATAAATAACTATATTTTGTTATACACATGCTCTATATCTATTCAAAAACCACCCTTTTATCAATATACTCAAGCTTTACAACCACATAGGGATAGGTTACACCCTGGGATACCACATCATCTGAGGAAGGGCCGATTAGATTTGTATCTATATATATGGCGTTATTGGTCAGATAGAGCTCATCAACAGATATGCTGTATCCTCCGCTGTTTTGCTTTCCGTAGCCCACTGCTATGTATAGATTATCCTTGTTGGAATAGGAAATCTTGAATGGCTCTGCCTTCTTTTCCTCAATTAACTCCTTAAGCTCACCCGGCAGGTCGGCATCCTCCACAACCGTAAAATCCAAATCCCTGATTTTTTTAATCTCATCCTCTTTTTTGCATGCCATCATTGTCGCTGCAGTTGCAATTATTGCAAGAAGCAGAATAATTATTCTTAGCCTCCTCATTACAACCTCCATATGATATTCATTTTATTATAAATTCTATGACAGAGGAATTTAAATAATTCGGGCTAAGCGGCAAAAGCTGTTGCGTTTCCTGCATAAAAAGCCTGTCAACTGCACGTGTGCCCGCCGGGTGCACCAAAGAAGCAGCCCAGGTATTACTGCTGACAGTAAATACCCTAGCTGCTCAGTTCTCTTTTCTCATCAGCTTTTTACCCTAGCCATCAAATCTCCGTCAATCTCATCTATTACTATTGTTGAATCCGGTCCCAGCTGATCGCTGAGGATCAGCCTTGCGCTTAAGGTTTCAACATTCTTTTGAAGGAAGCGCCTCAAAGGCCTTGCCCCATATACCGGGTCGTAGGCTCTGGCGACCACATATTCCTTTGCCGCAGGAGTCAGCTCTATCTTGATTTCCTTGTCGGCAAGCCTTCTGTTGAGATCCTTTATCATCAGCTCCAGGATGTCGTTTATATTCTCCTGGGTTAAGGGCTTAAACATTATAATTTCATCCAGCCGGTTCAGGAATTCAGGTCTGAAGGCGGCCCGCAGCTCGCTCATTACCTGGGCTTCACATTGTTCGGTGATATCGCCGAATTCATCAATGCCCTCCAGCAGATATCTTGAGCCTATATTGGATGTCAGGATTATAATAGTGTTTTTAAAGTCAACCGTCCGGCCCTGCGAATCTGTTATCCGGCCATCATCCAGTACCTGCAATAGAACATTGAAGACCTCAGGATGGGCCTTTTCCACTTCGTCAAAAAGTATAACCGCATAGGGCTTGCGCCTGATGGCCTCTGTCAGCTGGCCGCCCTCCTCATAGCCCACATATCCGGGAGGTGCGCCAATAAGCCTTGCCACAGAGTGCTTCTCCATGTATTCACTCATATCTATGCGAACCATATTACGCTCGTTATCAAAGAGGCTTTCCGCCAACGCCTTGGCAAGCTCGGTCTTGCCTACACCGGTGGGTCCTAAAAAGAGGAAGGAGCCTATCGGCTTTGTCGGGTCCTTTATACCGGCTTTGGAGCGCAAAATGGCATCCGCCACCTTTTGTACGGCTTCATCCTGGGCAACCACCCTCTTATGAAGCTCCTCATTAAGATGCAAAGCCTTGCTGCGCTCGCTCTCAGTAAGCCTGGTTACCGGAATTCCCGTCCAGCGGGATACAATTTTCGCAATTTCTTCCTCGGTAACATTTTCATGCACCAGACTGGTTCCCTCTTTTCTAATCCTTTCCTCCTCCTGTGCCAGCTCCTTTTGCAGCTGAGGCAGCCTTCCGTATTTCAGCTCCGCCGCCTTATCAAGATCATAGTTTCTTTCAGCAATCTCTATCTCATTGTTAAGGCTTTCTATGGCTTCCCTCAGCTTGTGCATCCTCTCCACAGCAGCCTTTTCGCTGTCCCATTTTGCCTTTGCTGATGAGAATCTATCACGTAGCTCCGCCAGCTCCTGCTGAAGGACGTTTAGCCTTTCCATACTGAGCCTGTCATTTTCCTTCTTAAGAGCAGCTTCCTCTATCTCCATCTGCATGATCCTTCTTTGCATATCATCCAGCTCTGTGGGCATGGAATCAAGCTCCGTCTTGATAAGGGCGCAGGCCTCATCCACCAGGTCGATAGCCTTATCCGGAAGAAAACGATCCGATATATACCTGTTGGACAGGGTTGCTGCGCTTACCAGGGCAGCATCCGTAATCTTCACTCCGTGGAAGACCTCATAGCGTTCCTTAAGCCCACGAAGTATAGATATGGTTTCCTCCACGGTAGGCTCATCCACCATAACCGGCTGGAAGCGCCTTTCCAGGGCAGCATCCTTTTCGACATACTGTCTGTATTCGTTAAGTGTGGTGGCTCCAATGCAGTGCAACTCGCCTCTGGCCAGCATCGGCTTAAGCATATTGCCGGCATCTATGGCTCCCTCAGCCTTGCCGGCTCCAACTATAGTATGAAGCTCATCTATAAACAGAATTATCTGTCCCTCGCTTTTTCTAATCTCCTCAAGGACAGCCTTAAGCCTTTCCTCAAATTCACCACGGTACTTTGCGCCCGCCAGCAAGGCTCCCATATCAAGGGCGAACAGCCTTTTATCCTTAAGGGACGCAGGAACATCACCTCTTACGATACGCTGGGCCAGGCCCTCCACTACGGCGGTCTTGCCTACGCCAGGCTCACCTATAAGCACAGGATTATTCTTGGTTTTTCTTGAAAGGATTCTGATAACATTTCTTATCTCGCTGTCACGGCCGATTACCGGGTCAAGCCTTTGCTGCCTGGCCCTCTCCACCAAATCATAGCCGTATTTTTCAAGGGTATCATAGGTCGCCTCAGGATTGTCGCTGGTTACCCTCTGATTGCCCCTGACAGATTGCAGAGCCTTCAGGAATTCCTCCCTGCTTATCCTGAAATCATCAAAGAGCTTTTTAACTGCCTTATTGGGATATTTGAGCATGCTAAGAAACAGATGCTCAACGGATACATATGAATCCCCCATCTGCTTCGCTTCATTTTCAGCATAAATAAGTACCCGGTTCAAATCACTGCTTACATAGACCTGCCCGCCGGACACCTTGGGGCGTTTGTTCAGCAGCCCTTTGATCTGGGTTTCAAAAATAGGTATGTTAATCTGCATCTTTTCCAGCAGCTTTCTTATCAGGCTGTCCTCCAGACTAATGAGGCTGTACAGCAAATGCTCTATATCAATCTCCGGATGGCCATATTCATATGCCAGACTCTGGCTGTTTTGCACAGCCTGCATGGAGTTTTGGGTAAACTTGCTTATGTTCATATTCCTTCCTCCTCGCTTGATATTATAAGTAGTTGCATATTGATGCTTTTACTCTTGTGCTTGCTACTTTGTTATACATACATCATCTGTTCTACAACAACTATAACACTGTAATTGAGTCTCGTCAAGACTCTTTTAGCTTTTGTAATCCAATATATAATGTATTACACTAGAAGTAAATTATAATAAATTATGATGACTACGATATGTCATTATGGAATATAAGCAAACAATCATTGACTATATTGTGCAATAATTATTATAATATACTCATAATTTTCCTTTTATGTAAATATCAAGTACTTTGTGGTTTATGATGTACTTACAAATTTCTTAAAGTATGTAATAATAAGCAACAACAAAGTATACCAATAGAAATTTAGAAATTGTTATTTGCATATCTAATAATTGCAGTGGATAATTTTTATGAAAAAATCATAAAAAAGATTACTGTAATATTCGCTATAGTAGCAGTAATTATTAATTGTTTTGCAATCCCAGTTCAAACCGCATGTAATCATAACTAAGAATGTTTCAGAATACTACGAAATCAAACCACGAGTTCTCACACATGGATTGGAGTAACTTGTAATATCATGATTAGCATTCTATGAAATTAGCTTTATGTGTTATATATGTTACACAATCTTAAAAAATAATAATGATTTCAGGTTAGTAGCTTAAGGCGGTTACTATTTTGTTGAATATAATACAAAGGATGGCAGCTTTGAGAATAAAACCTTCCATAAGATTGATTTGCAATTAAAATTTGCAGTATTTAACGAAGAAAATGACTTTGTTTATCAAAAATTCAGTGACAATACATTTATTTTGACAGCAGCATCTGTTGAGCCATCCAAGGGTGAGACCGACCTGGTACCTAATCTCAAGGGCGGTGCGCATTTGTTATGCTTTAACGGATATATCTTTATCACAGACTTTAACACTACCAAAATTATCAGATTAAAAATTGAATCTTATATGTATGATAATAAAAAAATAACAATGCTAAGCAACAATTTTTATGATTTTTACCTTCCATTTGGTTGTGGATACACGATTGAGCAGCAATTTCTATCCGATGATGAAATGGCATTAGCCATGCTTTCCCAGGACAAAAATTATGATATATACTTTGTTAATTCCGCCCAGTCTATTTCAGAAAACATTAAAAATAAGGGAGCTTTCTATCCTCTTAATGAGGTAGAGGGGGTTCAGAAATATTTAGATGCTTGCTTCTCATATATAAGGGATGCCGCCACCAATTCAGATGGTGATATATGGATGTTGCCAATTTCTGTTGATATTCCTGTTATCTTTTACAACGAAAAAACATGCAAAGAATACAGTATAAAATTAAGTGATTCCATTGATATTAAGACTTTCTTTGCCACTTTAAGAAAGCTTGATCAGGATGAAAATTAAGTCAATTATACTGCTATGACTGGAGAGGCATCATTGACAATCTCTTTAAGCAATATTTAAGAGTTACAAAGGATTTTGACAGCGACAACTTCAGAAAGCTGGCCGATGACATAAAAAATACTCTTACATTTTCGGAATTTTGGGCAAGAGATAATTCTTCATTATTTGCAGAATTTTCATCAAACATTAATAATGACTTTGCCCTGCTTCAAAACAAAGACCATACCTATCAATATAGCGTTGCCGACAGAAGCACTGTCAGAGCCTGCGCATTACCTACTATAACGGATAATAAATCAAACATAACCAATTGCTTTTTCTTCTGTGTAAATCCTGAGTCAAAAAATCTTAAGGAAACGCTTGGCTATATCAGTGCGTATTGCGAATACCTTCTGTTGCGGAAGGAACTCATGATATTCAAGGACAGAAGCCTTTATCCGCAAACAGTAGTTATGGATGATTTGTACAGCATTTATTCAAATGGAGACATTCAGTTTACCATGCCTGGTGAATTATACACCGATAATTTTAACGAATACTTAAAAGGGAATATGGAGCTTGATGATTTTATAAAGGAATCAAACAGAAAATTGGATGTATTTTTAAATGAATAGTGGAATATTCCTGGCTTTATCATAACAGAAGGAAGATCTTTTATCCTGAAATTTACTTGTAGAACACTTACAGAATATAGCGAGATCACATGCTTGACGATAATTTTATTATTTGCTATAATGCAATATGAAAGGACAGGTGTGTGATTTGGACGATTCTCCCAATCCTTATGAACGAAGTAGAATTCTGACTACTATATTTATTAATAGAGGATTTTTACGGAGGACAATGTAAATTGTCCTTTTTGTGCTGCAATTTTTTAAGTGATCTGAAATTAGTCAACATAATAAACTAATAAAATTATTACAGTATTATTTTATATAAACCAAACCATACAGCTTTGACGGACACTAATTTTTTTCCGGGTTGGTTTACTATTGAAGGAGGTTATTTTTTTGGACAGTGAGCCTTTATTGGGCCAAATTTTGCTACAGGTTTTCCTTATTCTTTTAAATGCGATTTTTGCATGTGCCGAGATTGCAACAGTAACCATGAACGATAACAAGCTTGCCAAGCTTGCAGCCAGCGGAAATAAAAGAGCAATAAGGCTCTCAAAGCTGACCGCCCAGCCAGCACGCTTTTTAGCAACAATACAAATAGGTATAACCTTGGTAAACCTTCTCGGAAGTGCTTTTGCGGCTGAGAACTTTTCCGACAGGCTGGTACAGGTTTTTATAAATATCGGTATCACCCTTCCTGTTAAGGTGCTGGATACCATATCAGTTATTTTAATTACCCTGATACTCACTTATTTTACTGTTGTTCTGGGTGAGCTGGTACCTAAGCGTATTGGCATGAAAAAATCAGAATCACTTGCACTGGGCATGTCATCATTGATTTTTGTAGTATCCAAGCTTTTTGCACCTATAGTCTGGTTATTGACAGTATCGGCAAACGGTCTCTTAAAATTACTTAGAATTAATCCGGAGGATGAGGATAACAACAATACTGAGGAAGAAATCCGTATGATGATTGATGCCGGAAGCGAAAAGGGAACTATCGATCCGGATGAAAAGGATATGATTCAGAACATATTTGAGTTCGATGACATAACGGCCGGAGAGATAATGACCCACAGAACCGAGGTTTCGCTGTTATGGGCTGAAGAGACAGATGAGCAATGGGAAAATACCATCAATGAAAGCAAGCATTCAGTCTACCCTATCTGCTCGGAAAGCCCCGACAATATCATAGGTGTATTATACACCAAGGATTACTTCCGTCTTAAGGACAAATCCAGGGAGAGTGTTATGAAGAATGCTGTAATGCCGGCATATTTCGTTCCCGAATCTGTAAAGGCGGATGTATTGTTCAGAAATATGAAGTCCAGGCGAAACCATTTTGCAGTGGTACTGGATGAATATGGCGGCATGAGCGGAATTATCACAATGAACGATCTTCTGGAGCAGCTGGTTGGCGATCTGGAGGATGATCATACTGCGCCTGTTGAGCAGCCTGAAATCCAAAGGATTGATTCCAACACCTGGCTGGTGATGGGCTCGGCTCCTCTTGATGAGGTTACCAAGCAGCTGGGCGTTGCTCTTCCCGAAGAGGATTACGATACCTTCGGAGGCTTTGTATTCGGCATTCTGGGTAACATACCTGATGACGGTGCCACTCCTGAAATTGAGGAATACGGCCTGTTGATTAAGGTTCAAAGCATTAAGGATCACCGCCTTGAAAGTGCTCTGGTTTGTATAACCGAAAAGTCTGTTGCAGAACCTGAGGCCAGCGCGGTACCGTAACAGGCGCTTGCATAAGCCTTAAAATTATTGATATAAGCTGATTTTAGATATAGCCTGATTTTTGATTAATCTCATAAACTCATACATGAACCTGAATACCCTTACCTTTTGATATGGAATCTGGTAAACAACCTTTAACCATGTCAGAAGTGCAAGGGTTTTTTGTCCTAATTTTTCCCTGTATTATTTACATAATATGGAAAGCTTGCTATAATAAAAATATAGCATAAAGGGAGCGGATTATATGGAGCATAAGTCAACCAATATATTTTTAAGCTGGTCCAAAAGGCTGGCTAAGGAAATAGCAGAGCAATTTAAAGCTGACCTGGAGTTTATATTCGGCTCACGTGTAAACGTGTTCCTGTCATCAGAGGATATTAAACCCGGAGAAAAAGCATTTTATGAAATTAACAGAAGACTGAGTATCACTAATTACGGCATTTTCTTTATAACGGATGAGAGCAGATATTCCCCCTGGATATATTATGAAGCTGGAGCCATAGCCAAAGACGAGCAAAAGTGCAGGGTTATGGTTCTGCGAATCAATGTTGACCAAAGCGCTTTGGCCGAGACCCCTCTGCAGCAGTATCAAAACTGTGGACTGAATGAAGACGGCTATAGAAGAATCTTTATGGGTATTTATGAGCTCTGTGAAGAGAAGGACAAGGAAGCAACCGTTCGGGAACGTATAATGGCCAGATGGAAAAACGGAAAAGAATATGAAAAGCTGCTGCAAAAATACGGTCAGTCCAAGGAAAAGCAAACTGACGGTATAAACAGTATAAACCAGCAGATTAGCACAAATCTTGATGAAATATTGTTATTGCTTAGGGATAATAAGTACGACAGGATTATACATAGCCAGACCGAGATGCTTAATCTCCTTCATGATATAAAAAGAGCACTTGAATGTAATACAAACCGTGATAATGACATAATCAATATACAGAGAGAAAACTCATATATGAGCAGGATTATATTTAAATACTCCCAGCTGATTGATAAAATTCATGACGATATTGCCTGTGGAGATATAATATCGGCTAAATCAAATGTTACCATTTTGCAGGAGCAGATTAAGACCTTTCTGGCAGATTTATATGATTCAGCCAAAGTATAGGGTGAGCTTATGGAGACAGTAAAGCTAAAATGCATCATCTATGTTGGCACAAAAACGATACGCCGGGTGGTTTTCCGCGAAGGCAAGTCCATGGAAAAACTCAATACCTATACCTTGTCCGAAGAGGATGCTGATGAGCTGATCAATAAGAACTACCTGTCGGACAAATACATTAATGCATTAATCAATATTATAAAGGCATGGCAGAGGGACCCCGGACATTTTAAAACCGAGGAAATGTGCATATATGCCTGCAGCAAGTTTCGTACCCTGCCCCAAAAGCAGCTTTTTGAAATCAAAAGCAGGATTTATTACGAAACCGGCCTCTATTTCTTTGTTCTGTCGGAGGCTCTGGAAAAGCTGTATATTCAAAATCTGCTGCCGGAATTCAACGACAGGAACCGCTACATAATAAGCATCAATACCTGCACAATAGATATCCATCAGCTCTCTCCCGGAAATGATATACAAACCATTCACATAAACTCCATAGGAACCTCTACATTAATGAAAAAGCTGCCAAAAATTCAATATGAGTTTAGCCGCAAGGAAACAATCGAATATATTAATTATATAAAGGAAGAAATAATCAGGGCCATTGAATGCTCAAATCAAAAAATTGACAAGAGCTTCTCCGATGTGGCTGTTTATCTTGGCGGCGAAATAAGCTTCCTGAATGAATTTCGTTATGACCTGGCAAAAAACCGCATATTCAGGGACAAGGATCATATATATCAGATATCCAGCTCAAGCTTCAAATATCAGAGCATTAACCGGCTTTTCCGCTTTTCTCTGGAGGATCTGGAAAAGCGTTTTGTCAACAACAGGATGTTCAGTGGCGGCTGGGCTTATGGGATGAAGGCCTGCACCCTGATAGCGATCGCCCTGTTTGACTGTCTGGGGGTAAAAACCATTATTCCGTCGGATTACAGCATTTTAAACGGCCTTTTTTACAAAAACTTTTCAAATGTTGTAATTAGTGGAAGCCTCCGCAGAAATGCCGGCGTAATTCAGGAGCTGATAAGCTTCTTCAGGAAAAATGACATCAATGTTTTAAGTCCCAATCTGGACGACGCTCCAATGAATAAGCGGGACATCATGTACGAATACTACCATATGAATGCTATCAAAATGTGTGACACTTTAATAATCTGCAACGAAAACGACGATGGCTATATAGGTGAAGAAACCCTCTTTGACATAGGTTATGCCATTGCCAATGACAAAAGAATAATCGCAATGAAAAAGCCGAAAAATGAATTGTTTAAGCTACTACCGATAGAGATTGGTTTGTATCTTGGGAGGTAAATATGAACATAACGATTATAGGAAGCTTCAGAAAGTACTACGACGATATATGCTCGGTAATACAGATGTTTGAAGAAAACGGCATAAGGGTGCTGTCCCCCAAATTATCCGTCATAGTCGATGATCTTGATGGCTTTGTAATCCTAAAATCCGACAACAGATCATACAAGCCCTATGAGATACAGCAGAAGGTATTTGACAATATTGATAAATCCGACTATGTATATGTATGGAATCCGGGCGGTTATGTCGGCCTGACAACAGCCTATGAAATAGGCCGTGTAACGGAAAAAGGACTTCGCATTTTTTATAAGGAAAGAGTAAAGGATCTTCCTATATTCATTTCCGAGGATAATATAAAAAATCCCGATGAATTAATTGATTATTTAAACAGCAGACATCTATTGATGATGGCATAGCAGTCACTCCCAGAATAATAAATATGAACAAACACACATGTGCTGTATGTCAACCTTGTCATACAGACATAAGGCGACTTTCAGTCACATGTGTGTTTTTTATATAAGCTTAAACAAGGCTATTTCAATATAGCCAAATATAAATAAGCCTAATGGTTATATCTGATTTTTTTCAAGTCAAGTCTAATGGTCATAAGAATAACTGCTCTTTGCCATCTGATATTTATTATAAAACTCTTCAGTTTTAAATTCCGGATATCTAACATGCCCCTTAAAGTCACTGTCGCTCTTCAGGAAATAATCATATTTTAAAATCGGCTTTCCGCTACTGCTGACAGGATCATCCCAGGTTAGATCAATATTATACCATTTTCCATCCACCTTCACAATGTTCCAGGCATGAGGCTCGTTATTTCCCAATCCGGATATTATTCTGCTTTCAAGTCCGGCAGCCAGAAACAGGCGGTAGGCGGCGAGAGCATAACCTTCACAAACCGCCGATTTATCCACCAGCAGATTATAAGCGGAAGACTTCCTCATGCTAAGATCATAGCTGGAATTATTTATTATGTAGTCATGTATCAGCTTAACCTTCTGATAGTCTGAAGCCCCTTCAAGCTTAAGCTCTTTTATAATCTTCGCTATCACGGCATCAACCACAGCCTCCTGCTCCAGACTGCTTTCATAAGCCACATCAATAATTATTTTAGCAGGGTCATCCTTAGTAATGATCTCCTTACCGTCCGAAGCTCTTACTTTGCTCTCTATCTTTATTGCCTGGCTGAATTTGATAACATGCAGGGATAAATAATCCCCGTCCTTTGCGGTATTTGGCTTATCAATTTCTCTTATCAGACTATAGATGGTTTTATGGCCGGATATACTCTCGATGACCTCCCGAGTGGTATTAAGAGCTACTTTCGTATTTCTGTTTATCAGATTAATTCGAACCGCATCCAATAGTTCATCCTTATTTGTATAGGTTATTGAATTAAGATAATCTGTCAGCTGACGGGTTATTGGCAATTCGTCTATAGCGTATCCGTTAGTATTATAGACAGCTATCGCCTTATATCCCATTTTGTCATAATAGCTGCCCTTCAGATCCTTGTAATATTTATAGCTCAATATATATTTAAGGCTTTGGATATGAATAAGATTGAATTTGCTTTTTGAGTCATAATAAGCCTTATAGGCTGCTGTTTTTATCTGGCCTTTTGCCTTATCTGACGAAAAATACGTAAATTTATCGCTTCCTATTGTAAACATAAGCGACTTGCCATTAACAGGATTTTTTATGGTAAGCTTTTTTGAATCCTTATTAAATGTATATTTCAGCCCCAGCTTATCACACAGGCTTTCCGCCTTTATCATCAAATTTCCGGCAGGGGATATGACAATCAGATTGTTATAGAGATGATAAATGCCCTTTGTATCATTTAGTATTACGCCATAATTGCCGGATGCAGCATCAGCAGGCATGGGGATGGCAAGATTGAATACATATAAGAATATAAAAAGTCCTGCAATTAATCTAACAAGTTTTCTCAACTGCTCCCCCTCCCTTGCTATTATTCCAAAGAAATGTGCTAAATTTCCAACAGAATATATGAATCCGTATGCACGGGCATATCGGATCTGATAGACTTGGCAGATTATTCTTAGTGCTTCTGATTAAAATATAAATGGCTAATTTGTCATTATTAAGGCAAATATTCCGAAATATAAATTTTTTGCATTATCAATTTGCATTATTTGCGGACAAATTTCTTATTATCAGCATTCTTTATATGGCTTCCTGCTCTTTTTTATGATATGATATAACATATACGTTTTTATGTGATGCTGTATCAGCTGATAGCTTCGGAATAGGGTTAGACTCAGGATACAGATGGACCGACGGCTGTTATAAAGCCTTCAGTGGGCAAAAAAGCCAAAATCCTCTAATACCCGGTCATATATACCCGGAAGCCGGCCAAAAACCTGCTTATATCAAACTGCTTAATGAGTGCCAGCGGCTGGCAAAGGTGCAAATGAACATTATACATAATTGAATGGGGTGAGAATTTGAGTGAGTTAACAGGAAAGCTTAAGGAAGTGTTGATGTCGGTACTACCGATAACCTTTATAGTACTGATACTACATTTCACAATTAGTCCACTGGAATCCAATATGCTGTACGCTTTTATCATTGGCTCTGCTCTGGTAATTATCGGACTAACGATATTTTTGTTTGGCATAGCTCAGGGGCTTGAGCCTATCGGACATGGTGTCGGGGATACAATTACCCATAAGAACAGCTATGCTGTTATAATTACCGTCAGTCTGGTTTTAGGTTTTTTTATTTCCTATGCCGAACCGGATCTGCATATTCTGGCCAAGCAGGTAGACAGCATAACCTCCGGTCAATTCAACAACATTTTCATGGTGGTTGCCGTTTCCATCGGAATAGGAACTATGATGACGCTTGGCATGCTGCGTATCCTCCGGAATGTCCGGTTAAAATATGTCTTTTCAGCCGCTTATGGTTTGATATTAATTTTATCACTGTTTTCATCACCTGATTTTCTGGCTATAGCATTTGACGCTTCCGGCGCTACGACAGGTGCAATTACGGTTCCCTTTATGCTGGCCCTGGCCGCCGGTGTATCCGCCTTGAAAAAGGACAGTAAGGTGGGTGAGGCCGACAGCTTCGGCCTGGTGGGTATTTCTTCAACCGGAGCAATTCTGGGTGTATTAATAGCCAGTCTGTTTATAGAAGGTGATAAGCTGGACGGCGTCTTGCCGGAGGCAGATATGGCAGGTAAATCTTTATTAGATAGATATGGCTCCATTTTCTTTGAAGTGGTATATGATTCATTTTTTACTTTACTTCCTATTATAATTGCATATATAATATTTCAGGTATTTTTCTTCAAACAGAAAAAAAGAATTGTTTTAGATATCGTCCGGGGTTTGATCCTGACCTATATTGGATTGGTGGTATTTTTGCTGGGTGTTAACGGCGGCTTTATGGAAGTTGGCGCAAGGCTGGGAGTACAGCTTGCATCAATGGATTCGAATATTCCGGTTCTGCTACTGTCCTTGCTGCTGGGCTTATCCACGGTTCTGGCGGAACCGGCAGTTCATGTACTGACCAATCAGGTGGAGGATATAACAGGTGGAAGCGTAAAGCGCAGGCTAGTCCTAATTTTCCTGTCTGTAGCAGTTGGTACGTCCATATTTATGTCGGCCCTGCGAATACTTATTCCTGAAATCCGGCTTTGGATGTATCTGCTGCCCGGCTTTGGACTGTCGGTAATACTGGCCTTCTTTGTTCCTGACCTGTTTGTGGGTATTGCCTTTGATGCAGGAGGCGTTGCCTCAGGTCCTATGACCGCTACCTTCTCCCTTGCATTTGTTCAGGGCATAGCGGCCCAGGTACCGTCCGCCGATGTCGTGACAGATGGCTTCGGAATGATAGCCATTGTAGCTATGATGCCCATCTTGGCGATTGAACTGCTTGGTGCCCTTTATCAGGCCAAGTCCCGCAAAGCAGCCAATGCTGCCCGGTCAAACATACAATCAAATGGAGGTAATCATGGATAAAGATAATAAAGATTTGACCATAGAATATACCTATCTTTCAATGACACTCATTCTGAATGAACATCAATGCCACAAATTTATCCATCTGGCAAAGGAAAAGAAAATACACGGCATCATGGTTTTGCTTGGCAAGGGTACGGTAAAAAATGTAGCATTACACTGGTTAGGCATCAAAAGCCAGAAAAGGCAAATAGTCAGTATGATTGTCAAAAAAGAAGATGCACTCGACTTGCTTGATTATTTTTCCAGAGAGCTGCAGCTTAACGAGCCTGGTCACGGAATAGCCTATATGACTCCTATAGCAACTGCTAAACAGATAATCAACAAGCAGGGAGCCTGGGACAGATTGCACGATGTGGAGGTAGAATATATGTATAAAAAACTTACGGTTATAGTAAATCGGGGAATGGCAGAGGATGTGATGGATATTGCGCGCAAGTCAGGTGTCACCGGCGGAACTATCATACACGGCAGAGGTACCGGTTCCGAATATACTGAAAAGCTGTTCGGCATTGAAATAGAACCGGAAAAGGAGCTGGTGATGATTCTTATGCCAGGTGAACTGGTGGAAAAGGTGGTCAGCGATATTTATCAGGAGCTTAATCTTGAAAACCCCGGCAACGGAATTTTATTTGTTGAACCCGTCGTGGAGGTTCGTGGTCTTTTAAAAGCAGATAAGCATAAGAATGAAGAATAGCCAAAGCTAAGCATACCTCCGGACATACATTAGGTACAATCCCGAAAAAACATAAATCAATATAAACCCCGACATTACCAAACCCCTGGCACATCCTGCGCCAGGGGTTATAATATGAGCGTTTTTATAAGCATTATATTATTCTGTTTATCTTATTTTCGTTTTTCTATTTTAAATATTTACAAGCTAATTCATACGGTTATTATTACTGCCGCTTCCTTTCCTATACAATCTCTTCTATCAACAGATCCGGCTCCTTTGACAGATCTACAAAACCGTTTCCAATTCTTACAACCGGTCTTGACAAAGCCAGCTTATTAATCAATACTACCTCTCCTTCACGGCCATCATTAAGTCTTACTATATTATGCAGGTAGGACTGTACTATATGCTCCATAAAGGTCAACAGATATCCCGGATCGTACTTTAATAAGCCTTCACGTTCAAAGTTTTCCACAACATCAAAGGGGCAGATGGCGTTGCGATAGCGGCGGTTCGAGGTCATGGCATCATATACATCTGCTATAGCCACTATCTTTGCAAAATCATCTATCTGCTCTGCCGTAAACTTGTTCGGATAGCCGCTGCCGTCACATCTTTCATGATGCAACAGGGCTGCCAGTTTTATTCTGTTGTCAATAGGCTGATCCTTTAATATCTGGTATCCCTTCACCGTATGCTTCTGTATAATCTTATATTCCTCGTTAGTTAGTTTGCCGGCTTTTGCAATTATTTCCTTGGGCACCAGCATCTTACCTATATCATGAAGCAAGCCTGCAAGCGTCAGTATCTTTGTATCCTCCTCCGAAAGCTTCAACCAGCCGGCGAAAATATTGCAGATAAGAGCAACATTAAGGGAGTGAACGAAGGTAATATCATCATAATTGCGGATACCATGAAGCATTTCCAGGATGTGGGCACCATTACGACATTCATGAATTATCCGGTCTGTTTCCGCCAAAAGCTTGTCCGCATCAAATTCTGCTCCTGTTATAACATTGTTGAAGCTGTTTTCGACCTGACTTACAGTATCAACATATGTACGGTTAAATTTCTTAAAATCCGCAGAATTACGCAATGCTTCAATATATGATTCCTCTTTGGGCTGTTCTCTTTTCTCGGCATAAACCGTCAAGCCATAGATATTATAAAATCTTAAACGAGTAATGGCCCTCTCAGTTAAAATCGTTCCTTTTGAAACAATAAGCTGGTTGTTCATATTGTATATATCAGATGCAACCACCATCCCGGCCTCAGCCTGATCAATCCTAATCTTGATCGTATCCAAGATTACCCCTCCCTTATTATAGAAAAATCTAATTCATAGTATACATTTTTATTAAGTTGCATACAAGTACCTGCTTAAAAATCCTTAATCACCAGCTAAAAATAATTCTATCTTATCATGTATACTTTAATATCCTTTATTTCTATAATCACTGATAGCCCTACCACTTTGGTACAGTATCAGGGCAGCTTTTGATCCTTAAGGCCGCCCGATATTCTACAAAGCAGCCACATAATTTACACATACCCTCATACAGATTCTCACATTCCCTGCAAGCTTCAAGTCTTTTACTGTACAAGGCTGCATCCGCTTTTGTCTCTTCTGCAAGTCCCTCTATATAGGTCCTCATGTTCTTGATATATTCATCAGGAGCGAAGTCTTCAAGAAGACATTTCCTGCACATTTTTCTATTCTTCTGCTCCATTAGCTTCACCTGCAGGCCTTTTAACCTGTCTGATTTTTTTCTCAACTTCTTTTCTGGGCAGCATAACCAGATGACCGCAGCCCATGCATTTGAGGCGGAAGTCCATTCCCACCCGTAAAATCTCCCACTCACTGCTGCCACAGGGATGCGGCTTTTTAAGCCTTATTATGTCTCCTATTCTCAGATCCATCTGATTACCCTCCTTAAACAAGGAATCTAACTGCTTTTTTAAGTATAGCATATTTTTTCCTAAAAGCCAATAAGACCTTTGGTCATACTGATATTAGTTCTATAGTCACTTTCATGCGGTCTTTTATACGCTTAAGCCAGCAATTTTTGCATCCTAATATAATTTTCAAGAGCGAAAAATAAGCTAAATTGTTTATTCATGAGAATTTACACATTGCAGAGACATTTTCTTGCCTTTAATTACAATATATAGTAGTATTAATATATTCATCATGTAGTATTTTAAACTACATCACATAGAGTGGTGCCTTGCTGTGCATAAAATACCCCAAAAGATGAAAAGATAAATTCGTATTAATTATGAGGAGTTGATATTTAATGACAATTAAAAACGTCAAGGTTAAGGATCCGGGCAGCGCTATTACCCATTTCATAGGCACACTAATGGCTTCGTTTGCAGCAACACCCCTGCTGATTAAGGCAGCAAGGCAGCCAGGCAAAATTCATACCATCTCATTGGGCATCTTTATAATTAGCATGATTTTATTATATACAGCCAGCACTCTATATCATACCTTTGGAAAAACGCCCAAAATACATCGTCGCCTCCGGAAATTTGATCATATGATGATATATGTCCTGATTGCAGGAACCTATACTCCGATCTGCCTGATTGCTCTTGGCGGCAGGATGGGAGTATTTATGCTTATCTTAATTTGGAGCTTTGCCCTTATAGGAAATCTGGTTACAGCCTTTTATATCAACTGCCCGAAATGGCTGTCTTCAGTTATTTATATAGCCATGGGCTGGACCTGTGTAATAGCCTTTACCCAGCTGATAAATGCTTTGCCTAAAGCCGCCTTTGGCTGGCTTATAGCAGGAGGCATAATTTATACGGCAGGAGGTATAATATATGCCCTGAAGCTACCTATTTTCAACAGCCGGCATACAAAGTTCGGTTCCCATGAAATCTTTCACCTCTTTGTAATGGGAGGGAGCTTCTGCCACTTTATGCTGATGTACCTTTATATAGCTGTTATGTAAGCCTTATTTGGATAAAATTCTTTCTCATATCATCTTTTCCTGTATATCCTTATCAGACTGCGCCTGCCTGGCGCACCACAAAGCCGCCCCTCTATCACAGGATAAAGGGGCGGTTTGTCATATCTATGTTAAGCAGCCGAATATTTAAAAAGTAAGGTATCAGGGCAGTTATGCATTAACATTCTCCATAAGGTGAAAGGGATTCGGTTGCGAATTTTCTTAGATATGTACCCATCCCGCAAAACTGCCCGAAGCAAGCTCTAACGGCGCGAAATATCCTTTATATTTGTTCTAATATATTATACTCAGTTTTCCGCAAGCTGTTACAAAACCGTGTATACAGCCTGTGCTGATATCAATTTCCGGCATTCATCCCTATTATCCCTTTTCGTATATAATACACACCTGGAATACCGGGAAATACCATTTTTCAAATATCGAACAAGTAATTCAAACATATTCATAGACGAAAGCAGAAAACGCATCGCAATATAACTAAAAAGTTATTTTGCAACGCACTCTTGAATACGATACATATCCGTATAGGCTACCTCCTATGTTTATTTTATGGTAGACTGCCACTTCTAACATAGGAGGCTTTATTAACTATATTTAATATCTTATGCTATTTAAAAGGATTATTTTTGATTCTAATAATAAAACACAAGATACTGTTAACACAGCTGTACGCAGCTGTGAAGAATTACCGGAGTCCGGTACTATAGTCTCTTAAGCAGTTCCTCACGTCTTTTTTCATATCCCGGTTTGCCAAGGAGCGCAAACATATTTACCTTGTAGCTTTCCACTCCCGGCTGATCAAAAGGATTTACTCCCAGTACATAGCCGCTGACGCCACAGGCAAATTCAAAGAAGTAGAAGAGCTGACCAAGATAATATTCATTTCTTTCCGGCACATTAATAATTAGATTAGGAACATTTCCGTCAGTATGAGCCAGTATGGTGCCCTTCATGGCATTTCTGTTGACAAAATCCACGCTCTTGCCTGCCAGATAATTAAGGCCGTCCAGATCCGCCTCTTCCCCTTCAATTAACAGCTCCGTATCCGCCCTTTCTATATTTACAACCGTCTCAAACAAGGACTTTTGACCGTCCTGAATAAACTGGCCCATGGAGTGAAGATCAGTGGTAAAATCAACACTGGCGGGATATATTCCCTTCTGATCCTTGCCTTCGCTTTCACCGAACAGCTGCTTCCACCATTCTGACAGATAATGCAGGGAGGGCTCATAATTTACCAGTATCTCAATACTCTTTCCCTTTCTCAGTAAAATATTTCTGGCTGCAGCATACTGCAGGGCATCATTTTCCTCAAAGCTGCTGCCCAGGCAATATTCCCTCATAGCGGCGGCTCCCTCCAGCAGCTTGCCTGTATCTATACCCGCTACGGCAATAGGAAGAAGGCCTACAGCGGTAAGCACAGAATAGCGCCCTCCTATATCGTCCGGAACAACAAATGCTTCATATCCTTCCTCATCCGCCATCTTCTTTAAAGCTCCAGCAGCCTTGTCTGTTGTGGCATATATTCTCTTTGCCGCCTCCCTGCTGCCGTATTTTTTATACAGGAGCTTTTTGAAAATCCTGAAAGCTATCGCAGGTTCAGTTGTGGTACCCGACTTGCTTATAACATTAATGGAAAAATCCCTGTCACCTATAATATCTATCAAATGCCGGATATAATAGCTGCTCATATTATTGCCGCAAAAATAAATCTCCGGTGCTTTTCTTACATCCCTGGATAGATTATTGTAAAAGCTGTGGCCTAAAAATTCTATGGCTGCTCTTGCACCTAGATATGAGCCACCGATACCTATCACCAAAAGAACCTCGGAATCCTCTCTGATTTTGGCTGCTGCCTTAAGAATACGCTCATATTCCTCTTTATCATAATTAACGGGAAGATCCAGCCAGCCTGTATAATCACTTCCGGCTCCCGTACCGGCAGTCAGCATCTGGCCGGCGGCCAGCACCATTGGCTTAATCATATTTAATTCTGATAATGATATAAACTTTTTTGAAACCGATAAATCTAATGAAACCCTCTTTGCCATATAAATCTCCCTCCAAAAAATGATCCTGCAGCCATCCTTTGTGCCGGATCCCAATTTGATGCAAAAGTTTTTCCAATAATTCTTTATAGCTTTATATTCTAACAAAGGCATACTAATTATTCAATGCTTTATACAGTAAAACTTTTAAGTAAATTGCACAGGAGCTTTTGGCAAAAACTCATAAATCGGTATATCTGTCAGGTTAATCAGTTCAATAGAACCATACGAATTTATCGTAATAAAAACAAGAGGCAACCGCCATTCCACCTGGATAAGCAATTGCCTTTTAATAAATATAGTTTCTTATTGATTATTATCCCTTATGCAAAAAATTCTCTGAGGACATCCTCAATAAGCTTGTCCTCCTGCAGGCTTGACTTGCTTTTGCTGCTTCTTGCTGCAGACTTGATTTGCCTGTCTCTAATCGGTGCCTTGACGGTCTGCGCATATTCGGCCTCCTCTTCCTCAGCAGCTCTGTCGGCCATCAAAGCTTCCTCCTGATCAATGGAAGCGCTCTTAACCTCCTCATGCTCGATTACATTTGCTGCAGCTATCTTGTCATCCATCTTTGCAACGCTTTCCTCACTATCCTTTGCTTCTGCCTGATTCTCATTTAAAAATTGCTGCTGCTCCACCTTTTTCTTCATTTCTGCAAGCCTGGCCTCTATGGCTGCCCTTTCCTGCTCAAGCCTGAGTCTTTCTTCCTCTCTGCGCTTAGCTGCCAGACGGCGTCTTTCCTCAAGCCTTCTTCTTTCCTCCTCTTTCCTTGCCTCCTCTGCCCTTCTAAGCTCCTCTTCCTTCCTGGCTGCCAGGAGTCTCTTTTCCTCTTCCTTTTTAAGCTTGGCCTGTCTTCTGCGGCTTAATTCATCCTTAGCCTCATACAACAAGGCATCAGCCGCACCGGCCTGCTCATAAGCCTCCGTCATCTGGCCATATTCCTGACGGTACTGCTCCGCCAATTCCGGATTTTCCAATCTCACCTTGCAGTAGTTTTCAAGATACTCCAGCAGATTTATACGAAGCATATTTCTTTTTAAGGGGATATTTATGCTTTTATCCACAAGGATTAAAACGGCACTCGATAAAATACCCACAGCTCCTGCCCTCATAATCTGCTCCTGTCCACATCCGTATGCAGCGCCGAAAACTGCGGCCACCGGCACCAGCAGAAGGTTCAGAAAGAGAACTTGTCCACCTGCATTATCCCATGTGGATAAGAGTATTCCACAAAAACGGTGCTTTAAGATACTTTTATCCACAAAGATATCCACATTATTAACACCTATCTTTAATTTATAACAGGCCTCAAATTTCTTTTTAACCCTGTTAAGCATCTTGTTCCTTGTTTCACCAAGCCTGTCAATGTCTGATTCCTTAACTAATCTTTTATATACCAGATTAACAATAATACGAATAAGCAAACCTAATGTGCACAGTCCCATATAGGTATAGTTTATTATATTATTCTCATATATGTACTGTAACATAAAAAACCCCTCTTTTCCATAATTTTACAACAATTATAGCCTATGTTATAAGCTTTGAAAAGAGAGAGGTTTAAAAATCGTTTTACAAAATATTCCATACACGCTTATTTTTTTATAAAATGATACCTGATCCGGCCTAATGCGACAAAAGCCTGCATAAAATCTATTCTTCGGGCACTATCGCATTAGGAACAAGATCGTCAAATTTAAAATAAGCATCCTTTCCGTCATTTATAACATCAACGGTATAGCTCATTGTTTCATATCCCTCCCTGATAAAGGTTATCACATGGGAGCCGATAATTTTGCTGAAGCTGACAGGAGAAGTGCCCATATACTCACCGTTAAGATAAACGGATGCCCCCACCGGCTTTTGTACATGTATTTGATGCTTTGTATCAATAATTTTATCGCCAATTACGATAAAATCGGAACTGCCATTGCCGTCTCCATTATTGCTGCTCCCGTGCTTATCTGTGACAGGGCTGCCTGTTTTATCGCCTGCGCTGCTTTGGGTATTAGTTTCGGTTACCTCAACCTTCTTATCACTGGAGCTTTCCGGCAGGATGATTTTAATGGTTTTAGCCGGACTATCCACATTGAGATTGCCTTCATAGCTGACATAGCCGCCAAGCATAACCTTAATCGGATATGTTCCATAGGGCAGCTCTATTTCATTTGCATAAGATCTTAATTCACCCTTAATGTATAAATCTGCTCCAAAGGGACTGATGTCAAAGGCTACACTGCCGTATTTCGGCGCCTTCGGCCCAAGCTCCTTCAGGGATACATAGGTTATCTCATTACGCTTTACCCTTACTCGTATCGTAGCAGAGAAATCACCGCTCTCAACCGTCAGATTAAAGTCGCCTTCCCTGACCGTTATAGTCATGTCCTCAGTAATCCGCTGCATAGCTTCATATCCGACAGTTATATAATCCCCTAAAAAGTCCTCATAGTCCTTCAATTTTACATATCCATGTCCCCTGGTGACAATTACAGACCATATGGTTTCTTCATATCCCCATACTGTTAAGACATCCTGCTGTGCAATTTCATATATTGAAACAAAATCATTCCCGTCCAGCACCATAAGCTCATCTGCCAGTTTATATTGCTTTTTGGCTATTTTCATCGTGCGCGTATCCGGATCCAGCATAAAATTGGAGACCGATACATACTTCCAGGCTTTGTTTGATATAATCATATCCGTCAGTTTACCGCTGTCCTTAATATAAGACAGCTCAACCATGGTTCCCGGCTCAATCTGACTTATGGCTATTATCTGGCCAAATTCATCCCGGATGTTTGAAGCACCGCTATAGCTTAGCTGCAGCTCTCTCCGGCCTGAGATATCAAAAATACTAACCTGCCTGCTGCCTTCATCCAGCATTTTAAACACTCCAGGAAGGGAAGCTTTATTCTCGTCCCTCTGCTGCACAAATGTCTCCTGATTTTGACCATCGCTATTTATCCGGCTTTTTTTAGTCACCCGCTCGGATGCCGTAAGCATGGTAGTTATTATAATAGCAGTAAAAAAGCCCAGTACAATAACAAGGCCAAGTATCAGCCTTAGATTTATCTGATAGCTGTTCTTTTGTTCCTTTCCACTTACCAGCATTTCAACTTCCTCATTATAATTTTAGCTTCTATGGCCTTCTGCCCTGCAAACCACAGAATATCCGTTTACATTTTACAATAATAATTATAACCTACCATTATAACTAATTCAATTATAATAAAAAGGATCTATGCTATCAACACAGACTCTTGCACTAAATTTGCCTTTATCTGTTTATACAGGCTACAAAAGTGCCTCCATTGATTTAAGAAAGAGCTCCTTTTTAGTGTTCTGCTCACCTATCAGCTTCAGCTTCTGTGTGTTTCGGCCGGATATCCAGGATTTTTTGCTGTTGTAATAATAGTTGGTTATCTTCCAGAATTTCTCCGGATATAAAAGCAGTATGTAAAGAATTCTCATCTCATCCCTTGTAATGGGCCTGATGCGGTCATAGGAGTCAATAATACTGTTGCCAAAGCAGGCATCCCAGTCGTTTTTCTCCATGACCTTGCGTATAAACTGATATAGGTCGTAAATTTGCAGGCCAATATAAGCCTTTTCAAAATTGGTTGTAGCTATCGCCTCACTGCCGCCTGACAGCTCGCTGATAGTGACCGGCTGCCTGTTAATCCATCCTGGCGGTATATATGTTTTTGTTATGGCCTCCATCTTGTTTTTCATCATGATAATATTGTGATAGGTATAATTGCCATGGCAAACCTGCCTTTTTTGCACCGCCTCCTCAACAAGCCTGTCATAGCATGAGCTTGTCAATTGCTGCAGGGCAAGAAGGCCATGCTCATAAAAATCATCATAGTAGGTCAGATAACAGAGCTCAAACTCATTCTTCTGCCTTTTTTCCCGGATATATGCCTTGACCCGCTTAAGCTCCCGGTTGCGCTTATCAAAGGTAGCCGCCAGATCGGCAGATACATTATGCCGGATCTGCTCCTGGTTAAAATCTATGCCTGTCATTATATTATGAAGTGTGGCCAAATTGGCTGACGCCGCTTCAACCTGGGACAAATCCAGCAGGTTACATTCCTCACCCCAGAACCAGTTTTTCATAATATATTGGCAACCGTTGCTATCCTCGGATATAATATCATCATCAATAGTTTTAACAAACAAATCCACATTCGGGTAGCCGTTCTGATACAAATGCTCCTTGATCTTATGTTCAAACAAAGCCCTGTTTCTTGAGCCTTCAAAAACCTTAAATAGCTTTAAGCCGTTATCGGATTCGATTATATAAGCTCCTCGGGCTTTATACATATTGTAGATTTTCAGACGATATCGTTTTAATGCTTCCTGGCTTCTATCCTCCACAACCAATCCCCCTAACTAATACTTTATGCTTGCAATCAGCCCGATTAACAAACGAAAAACCCGTCTTACTAATATTATGATTTGGTATAGTATTTAATGATTAAATAATATTAATATTCCGGAATAAATTCACAACGACAGCCGCTGCTTACACAAAGCCCGGTAGGATTGATTTTCTTTTTGATAAACAGATAACGGCAGCAGGTATATACCACCTGCAGGCTTTTACCTGCAGATCTGTATATGCACTACTGCCGTTTTGTTAGTTTATGCTTTTTGATATTTGTAATTTATATTTGTTAATTCAGCACCTTAATATTCAGTCTCCAGGAAGCATTCAATCAACTTCTAATTGCCGCTGCTATCGTCCGGTTTCTCATCGGCTATTATTTTTTTTGCTATTTCCATGAGGGCCACCTTATCGTTAAGCTCCGGCCTTGTAATAACCTCCTCTAATAGCCGGTTTAGTATCTCACCTATCCTTTTGCCGGGCTTTAAGCCTGCCTCTATTAAATCCTTGCCCTTTAAGTTAAGCTCCTTTAAGCTGACACAGTCTCCCCTGCTCAGCATTTCGGCATAAAGCCTGCGAGCAGCCTCCAGCATTTGATACATCTGATCGGCCAGCTGTGGATTTTTGGCGCTTATGTCAGCCCGCATAACCTCAAAAAGCAGCTCCATATGCTCCTTGCCAATCATTGATACAGCCCTTCTCATGCCTTCCGGCGTAAGTACAAAGCGGTGGCTGTGCCATCTTATCAGATGCTCAATCCTGTCAAGGGTATAATTGTCAAATTTAAGGCGTTTTAAAACCCTTCTGGCTGTTATGGCCCCTCTTTCACCATGGCCATAAAAATGATCCTGGCCGTCCTTTCCTATGCTTTTAGTGCCGGGCTTTTCCACATCATGAAGAAGCATAGTCCACTTAAGTATCAGCCTTTCCTTTTCGTCAAAGGCTCTTGCAGCCCGGGGGGAGGCCACCTCGGTAACCGTTTTTATGGTATGCTCCCCCACCGAATATATATGATGAATATTATTCTGAGCTGTTTTCATCATTTTATCAAGCTCCGGCAAAATCACCCTGCTGATTCCGCTTTCATAGAGAATCCTCAGCCTGTCGGTATGCTCCGACAAAAGCAGCTTGCTAAGCTCCTCCCTTATCCGCTCTGCACTGATATTTTCCAGATTCTGCGCTTTTGCCCTGATTGCCCTCATTGTATCGGCTTCAATATCAAAGCCCAACTGGGCGGAAAAACGCACCGCCCTCAAAATCCGCAGGGCATCCTCATCAAAGCGCTCCTCGGCGGAACCCACACAGCGTATAAGGCCTGCCTTAATATCCTCAAGCCCTCCGAACAAATCTACAAAGCCTTCGGCCTCATTATAGGCCATTGCATTAATTGTGAAGTCCCTTCTTTTTAAATCCTCTTTTAGGCTTGATGTAAAGGAAACCTGCTTGGGATGTCTGCCATCCTCATATTCACCATCTATCCGGTAGGTTGTTACCTCAAAATGCTCCTTTTCAATAAGAACCGTTACGGTACCATGCTCTATTCCCGTATCTACAGTTCTTCGGAATATCTTTTTAACCTCATGTGGTGTAGCGGAGGTCGTTATGTCCCAATCCTGCGGAGTCCTGCCCAGCACCATATCGCGCACGCAGCCTCCCACAGCATATGCTTCAAAGCCGTGCCTGTTCAGCTCCTTTATAATATAATTAACCTTTTGGGGAATGTGAAATTTCATAACGACCTCCTGCAACAATCCTGTATGTCATTTTTTTCACATTATACCATACGGCAAATAAAAATATCTATCTTCCTTTAATAAGCCTTGCCCCAGTATGCCATAACCTTGGCGGGTTTGCCGCAGCATACACAGGTATCCGAAATATGCTCCTGCTCAAAAGGCATGCAACGGGATGTGGCTCCTGTTCTTTCCTTAATCTCATTTTCGCAGGCCTCATCCATACACCACATGGCTTTGATAAATCCGGGCTTGTTGGCAACTATATCCTCAAACTCCTCCATATTCTTTGCAGTATAGGTATGGGCATCCCTGTGCTTTCTTGCTCTCTCCAGCATGTCGGCCTGCATGGTTTCAAGTACATCGCCTGCCTTTGCGACTATTTCATCAAGGGAAACTATTATCTTCTCTCTTGTATCCCTTCTTACAATAACTGCCTGGTTAGCCTCAATATCCTTAGGACCGATTTCAATTCTGACAGGTACACCCCGCATCTCATGCTCGGCAAATTTCCAGCCCGGGCTCTTGTCGGTATCATCAAGCTTTACCTTATAGGAGGCTGCCAGCTTTTCCTTAAGCTCACAGGCCTTATCAAGGACACCCTCCTTATTCTGGTTAATAGGAATTATCACTATCTGGGTAGGCGCTATTCTCGGAGGCAGCACCAATCCGCTGTTGTCCCCGTGTACCATAATGATGGCGCCGATTATTCTTGTTGACATACCCCAGGAGGTCTGATGTACATACTGAAGGGTATTATTTTTGTCGGTATATTGAATGCCAAATGCGCGGGCAAAGCCGTCGCCGAAATTGTGGCTGGTGCCTGACTGAAGGGCCTTTCCGTCATGCATCAGGGCTTCAATGGTATAGGTTTCCCTGGCTCCTGCAAACTTTTCCTTCTCCGACTTTTTACCCTTAATCATTGGAATAGCCAGAACCCTTTCGCAGAAGTCGGCATAAACATTCAGCATCTGTATAGTTCTTTCCTCAGCCTCCTGGGCAGTTGCATGGGCAGTATGGCCCTCCTGCCACAAGAATTCCATAGAGCGAAGGAATGGCCTGGTGGTCTTCTCCCAGCGCACTACCGAACACCACTGGTTATACAATTTAGGCAGATCCCTGTGGGACTGGATAATCTTTGAATAAAACTCGCAGAAAAGGGTCTCTGAGGTAGGTCTTACGCACATTCTCTCTGTAAGAGGCTCCCCACCTCCATGGGTAACCCAGGCCACCTCAGGAGCAAAGCCTTCTACATGATCCTTTTCCTTCTGCAGCAGGCTTTCAGGTATGAACATGGGCATATAGACATTTTCAACCCCTGTAGCCTTAAAATCGGCATCCAGCTGCTTCTGAATATTCTCCCATATTGCATATCCCAGAGGCCTGAGTATCATACATCCTCTTATGCTGGAGTATTCCACCAGCTCAGCCTTCTTTACAACATCAGTGTACCATTGCGCAAAATCCTCTTCCATGGAAGTGATTGCTTCCACAAATTTCTTATCCTGTGCCATAATCTCTCTCCTTTTATAATCAGTCTGAATAGTTTCCATAATATTGATTTTAGTGTTCTTCTTATGGAGTCATTATGCTGCCACAAGCCTGAGGGGTCTTGCCGCAGTAAGTGTTACCACCGCTATTTTATCCATAAAAAAAGCCCTTCAGATCCCGTTAGGGACCGAAAGACTCGGCGGTACCACCCTGATTAACTGCGAATACGCAGTTCACTCTTGCCGTTAACGCCGGAATACGTTGCATTTGAAAGCATATTCCCGTAATATGCTTTTTCATACAAAGCTCCGAGGCCGGTTCAATAAAGCGTGTATAAGAAGCTCCCACCAATGCTTCTCTCTCTGAAATACTTGCTTTATCTACTATTCCTCTTCATAGCGGTCAAATATAAAATTACATGAAGATTAGGATCATTTTATTCCAGAAGCGGGAGTTTGTCAAGATAATCTTCTCCACCCATCATTCTCTGTATCAGTCGGCTCCGGCTTCTTCTATGGGCATGCCCTTGTAAAATATTGCCTTATATATTGTTTTGATAATTACCAGGCCTACAGGTCCCAGAATAAATCCTGCTACACCAAAGAGCTTTATACCCGCATACATTGCCATTAATGTATATAGGGGCTTGATGCCTATTCTGTTTCCCAGAAGCTTTGGCTCCAGAACCTCACGGATTATCTGACAGAGCAAAAATGCAGTAAACAGAACTGCTGCAACATACAGCTTACCCTGTATCAGAGAAATTATAATCCAGGGTATTAGCACCAGCCCGATACCTATCAGGGGCAGGGCATCCAATATGGCAATGCCCAGTCCCAGCAGCAGGGCATAATCATTTTTTATAATAACAAGCGCTGTAACACAGATTACTGCAACTATCAACATAATTATAAGCTGGGTTCTCAGATATGCCATACCTGCCTCAGAGAGGCTCTCCGTAATCCTGTGGAATTCCTCATATATAGCATTGCCGTCATATTTCTCGCGAAAGGCCGGAATCTCCTTTGTAATAAGCACGGCTGCAATAAAAACAATCAGCATAATACTTATAAAGCCCACCATCCAGATTACAATTGTAAAGGTGTGCTGGGTCAGCTCGGGCATAAGCCTTTCCTTTATATTATTGAGCAGCTTTAATATATTCTCATCAAGAAAAGCCCTCGCAGTCCCGCCATCAAAGCCCAGCAGGTTGTCAAAATAACTGCAGGCGCTGTCCAGCCTGCCGGCTATCATTTCAAAATAAACGGGCAGATTTTTTATTATTGCTATAGCTTCCCTTATCAATATATTTACAAGCATGCAAACAGCTGTACCAAAGACCAGATATAGTATAAGCAGCAAAAATGTACTCCCAATCAGCCTGGGTACCTTTAATTTTTCATAAAGCTTTTCGGTTACCGGGCGAATAATCCATGAGAGAAAATAGGCAAAGATAAAGGGCAGTATCAGTCCAAGCATAAAACGGAACAGTAAATACACGATAAAGGTAATTATTATCAGGCTTGCAATTAATTTAAGATTTAATCTGTCATTTTCCCATCTCGTCATGCCTTCATCCCCCTTCAGACAATTTTTAAGTCAGCGGTATAGCTTGCCCGAAATCGTCCATATAAGCCACTATGTATGAAACAGTTAAGCAGCCGGCATATAATCAAATGCATCTCACAGCAAAAGCAGCCTGTGTTTGCTTGACTTCGGTTTTGTAAAAGCTCGTAAACTTCCATTAGAATTAAAAAGAGAATTCATTATAAAATGAATCCTCTTAACCATAGTTTCTGTAAATATTTATTTTAATATCCTTGGGGATAATTTGTAATTTTAAAGTATACTTTATCTAATTTTATTAGATTTTAGCTTATGGTCCATATGCTGCCGGAGGCCTTATTCCACCAGCCTGGACTGGATATATGGCACTCCGGCCAAAAAGGCCGCCTTAACCTTATCCAAATCTGTCACTGGCTCATAATCCCCATCAAGATTTTTTACCTCAATAATATCATCGATTTTATAATCCACCTGCTTATATTTCTTAACTAACGCCTGCAACTCTTCCTTATCAGACTCGGTTATGCAATTCGGATTTATCAGTCTTGCAGGTGGAAGCAAAAGCCTGGTTGCGCCAAAGCCGTAATTATCTTCATAGAATTTTTTTGCTTCCTCATATATTATCCGGGCAATCAAGTCAGGGGAACTAAAGGTACTGTCAATTACCAGATTATAATTGGAAAAATCCATGTAGTTCAGATTATAAATCTCCTTATAGCGCTTTCTTTCTGTAGCCGCCCGCTCAGCCAGCAGCTTTCTTGCCTCTTCAGGGGATGAATAGCTTTCCACATTGCCTCTCTGGTCCTTCATGACCCGTTCCGCCGCCACATCAAGGCTTACGGATACAAACACCTTGAATGAATATTCCACAAAATGCCATGCCAGACGGGAATCAAATATAATATCCTTGTCCCTGTTTTCTCTTGAAATCCTGGCTGTTTCATCATCAATCATATTATCATATTTTTTATCACTGCACATAAGCTGGTTCAGCTCAAGAGTGGTCATATTCATTTGCCTTGCCAGTTCTCTTTGTATCTTGCCTGTGGAGTAAACCTCAAAACCATACTTATCGCTCATCAGCCTGCAAATTGTTGATTTGCCGCTGCCCAGATTGCCTGTAATAGTAATATGCATTGAATAAACCTCTTTTCATTGATTCTTTTTATCAATTCTAATATTTAACCTGAATTATTCATCGTAACATATACAACAGTGCCTGGCACTGCATAATTACTATGTTTTTATCTTCTTATTGCTTTCACTTAAAAAGTGAAACTGAACTATAGAAAAAGGGTC
>Ga0134093_1000370_pt1 | contig 55346 bp, 52 predicted proteins | sample 4_1taG_FD_94452 | JGI IMG/M metagenome (GOLD analysis project Ga0134093, IMG submission 94452) | Switchgrass degrading microbial communities from high solid loading bioreactors in New Hampshire, USA - 4_13_20_68_A1 metaG | ecosystem: Engineered > Bioreactor > Semi-continuous > Anaerobic >...
AAACTTTTTAATTTCATCAGGTAAACTTGAAAATTTGATGTATTCATTGCTAAGCTGTTCAGCCGACTTTAACAAGCTTTTTTTATAAATTTCTTTTTCCTTTTTGAGGCTTTCTTCGTTATTAGGGGTTAACCAGAAATCGGTATTTACCTGGGCATATTTGCTTAGAATGTTTAGTGTACCTGGAAATGGTTGAATATCCCCATTTAAATAGCTTTTTATTTGATTGGGTTCTATCTGGTATCCCGTTTTCTCGTAGATATCCTTTGATAACTCTTCTATACTCATGTTCCCCATTATAAGCTTAAGATTATTGGCAAATATATGTGTGTTAAATTTCTTTTCTATGTTGTGATCATCACTTAAATACCCCGCTTTTCTCATGAGTTCTTCATATGGATAATTGTAAGCTTTTGATATTATTTTCAACATTTCCGGTTTGGGGTTTGAATCTTTACCGGTTCGGGGATCTTTTCCCTTTTCCAGAATGCTTAGATAGGAGTAACTTATGCCTATATTTTTTGCAGCTTTTCTTATTGACCAATTTTTACTTAATCTTATTTCTCGAAAAAGTTTTGCTAAGTCACTCACCAAATCACCTTAATTATCTATTATTTCTTACAATAATATATAATTTATTACATCAATTGTAAAGTTGATAAAACAAAATTTTGATTTTTATGTTTAGTGTTGTATTTGATATGGGTAGAATAAGTTTTCAATATAAAATAGTTCAAAGGGAAATATATAATATTATAACCATATATTGACATGGAATAAAGTCTAAGTTAAACTATTATTCGGTAATACTAATATACATTATAATCTATAAATTATAATAAACAGTCTTTATGCGGTTGAAATATAAATAGATAGATATATAAAAAGGTCGAAGCAAATATATAAGAATATATAGGGGTGAGTAATTGATAATGATGTACACAAAAAGAAGACTTCTTAGTGAATCGGTTAAGTTTATTGAAATTTGTCAGGGAAACTTTTTAAGCGGTAAAATAAATACTGCAACCTATGCTTTACTTTCCGATGTTAAAATCGATTTTTTAAGGAATTTTTTAGAGACGGAAATTTATGATGTATATATTGATAATGACTTTTTATATAGAATAAAAAATCTTTTTGCTATTAATTTTTTAATCAGAGGTTATTGTCTTCCGGATGTCAACAAAGATGTTCATTAATAATCTCATAAAAACCCTCTGTCTTAAGTAAATATAATTGCCAATTGCCAGTAAACCTTGGTAAAGGATGAACTTTATCAAGGTTTAATTTTTTATACAGTGATGAGATAAAAAATAAATTCTAGCAATCGGTTTGAATGCATATATTTAGATTAATGGGCTGTACAGATAAAGTGGAGGTCAAAATACGATGAGTGACTTACATAAAGAGATATCTCAGGAATACGATTTTATTGTTAAAAACATTATTCCTTTCAAAGACTATTTTATAATTGATAGCTCAGCAGGAAAAAAAATATTGAGAAAGCTGAATTTCTCCAAAGAGAGAATTTTGTTTATTCATGGAGCTAAAGAACATTTATTCAGAAAGAATTTTTGCAATATCGATAGATTTGTTTGCAGTAAAAAGGGACTTCCATATGTAAACATTGATGGTAGCTATTATACGGTAACCGATTTGATAGATGGCAGAGAGTGTGATCTTGACAAAATTGAGGATGTGATAAAAGCCTCAATAGCTCTTGCACAAATGCATAATTCCTCCAGGGGATATATTCCACCTGAAAAAAGTTTAGTAAAAGATGATTTGGGTAAACTTCCCACACAGTTTATGAAAAGACTTGATGAAATTAAAAGAGTTAAAAAAGCAGCTCAGAAAGAAAAAGGAAATCTTGATTATTTAATACTTCAATATATAGATTATTTTTATAATTTGGGCGAAGAAGCCGTCAATTTGATTAATAAATCAAAGTACAATGAATTGGTGGAAAAAACACGGGAAGAAAAGCTATTCTGCCATCATGACTATACCCATAGCAATATTATTATCGGTAACAGTGAAACATCTGTAATAAACTTTAATCTATGCAGTTTTGAGTTGAAGATTTATGATTTGGCCAACCTATTGAGGCGTAAAATGAGGAAATGTAACTGGGATGTAAAAGAAGCAAAAATTATTATTGATGCTTACAGGACAGTGGAACCCATATCTGAGGATGAGTTTTTCGTTATGAAAATAATGCTCCAATTTCCGCAGAAGTTTTGGAGAGTGGTCAATAAGTATTACAACAGCAGAAGGTGCTGGAGAGACAGAACCTTTGAAAGGAAGTTTATGGAAGTAATTGATGAGATAAAATATCATAAAAAATTCCTTGAAAATTATGATTATTTGTATTGACTAAGGTAACAATCAATAAAAATTTTAGAAATTTGAGTTGGATTTGTACGGTACTAATGCATAACAGTCCGGATTTTTGAAATTATCAGTTATACATAAAACGTGCAAAAACATTTATTCAGTCTTTGCACGTTCTATACATTGCAAAAAAATTGTAAGAGTTAATTTTTTGAAAAATAATATATAGTTAAAATAGACCTTGTATGACACCTGAAGAGTCAATATCTATTTTCTCGGCTGCAGGAACTTTTGGCAGCCCGGGCATTGTCATAATATCACCGGTTAATGTAACAATAAAGCCTGCTCCTGCGGAAATTTTCAGCTCCTTGACGGTTATGTCGAAGCCTTCGGGTCTTCCTAAAAGCGATGGATTATCCGATAGTGAATATTGGGTTTTAGCCATGCATATAGGCAATTTATCCAGTCCCAAAGATTCGATTTTTTTAATGGTTTTATCCGCTTGAGGCGAGTATATAACCGACTTTGCCCCATAAATTTCTCTTGCAATGGTTTCTATTTTTTCTTTAATTGAAAGATTTAAGTCATAAAGCGGTTTGAAGTTTGATTCGGTTGTATCTAAAAGATTAACGAGTTTTTCGGCCAGTTCCCTGCCGCCTTCTCCGCCTTTTGAAAATACCTCGGAGAATGCCACTTCAACATTCATTTTCTTGCAGAAATTCTTGACAAATTCAATTTCTGCAGTAGTATCGCTGTCAAAATAATTTATGGCTACTATTACCGGTAAACCGAACTTTTTAATATTTTCAATATGCTTTTCAAGATTGACAATTCCCGATTTTAGAGCATCGAGATTCTCCATACCGAGGTCTTCTTTTTTTACACCGCCATTGTATTTTAATGCCCTTATTGTTGCAACAAGGACCACTGCATCGGGTTTTAATCCTGCCATCCTGCATTTGATGTCAAAAAACTTTTCCGCACCCAAGTCAGCTCCGAAACCTGCTTCGGTTATACAGTAATCTGCAAGTTTCAATGCTATTTTCGTAGCCATAATGCTATTGCATCCATGGGCAATGTTTGCAAAGGGACCTCCATGCATAATTGCCGGTGTATTTTCTAAAGTTTGAACAATGTTTGGCTTTATGGCATCCTTTAGTAACAGTGCCATGGCACCGTTAACTTTTAGATCCTTTGCAGTAACCGGATTGCCTTCATAATCATAACCGATAATAATTTTTCCAAGGCGTTCCTTCAAGTCCATAAGATCCATGGAAAGACACAATATAGCCATTATTTCCGAAGCTACAGTAATTAAGAAACCGTCTTCCCTAGGGATTCCGTTGGCTTTTCCGCCAAGACCGACGACAATGTTTCTTAAGGCACGGTCATTCATGTCCAAGGCTCTTTTCCATACTATTTGGCGTACATCTATATTTAGGCTGTTTCCCTGGTGAATATGGTTGTCTATAGCAGCCGACAGCAGATTGTTGGCCGCTGTAATGGCATGCATATCTCCGGTGAAGTGTAGGTTGATATCCTCCATTGGAACAACCTGCGAGTAACCGCCGCCTGCTGCACCGCCCTTGATACCCATAACAGGACCTAACGATGGCTCTCTTAACGCAATTACCGCTTTCTTGCCTATTTTTGCCATAGCTTGCCCAAGCCCGACGGTAGTTGTGGTTTTTCCCTCACCCGCAGGAGTGGGATTTATGGCGGTTACCAAAACCAATTTTCCGTCCTTGTTATTTTTGATTCTTTCCCATAACTCATTGGATAGTTTGGCTTTATACTTTCCGTACAGTTCAAGTTCATCTTCAGAAATATCAAGTTTTTTTGCGATTTCAACAATTGGGGCCATTTTGCATGATTGGGCTATCTGAATATCTGTTTGCAATTGCATTACCTCCTAAAACAAAGCCATTTTCTGGCGTTGAAAATATATAAAATTAATGGACATTAATTTTCCCTAACGTTAACCGTGTTTCTAATTCATTATAACTTTTAACGATAGCTATTTTCAATAGCGAGATTTTTATGAACCGACAAGTGAATTTGTACCGGTTCACAAATCACATAAATTGTAAATCAACATATTATGTATAGTAGGAAAACGATTTTAAGGGAAGGAAATTTATGAGCAAGTTAAAGATCGGAGATATTGTAAGCAGAAAATCATATAACTCAGATATACTTTTCAAAGTTGTAGACATTAAAAAAGAGGGAGGTAAAGAAACGGTAGTATTGAGAGGAATTTGTTACAGACTTGAGGCTGACGCACCCGAATCGGATCTTGTTTTACAACCGGAATCCTATGTAAGAGAATACAATGAAAAAATAAACGATAAAATCAATATGAAAATGAGAAGTCTACAACCGTTAAGATACAGATACATGCAAAAAAAAAATTCTATCGTGACCTAGATATAAATAATGGCTTAAAGTTTCAAAGACCGGGTAAGGTACTTCATATTGACGGAGATAACGATTATCTCAATACATGTCTGGAGAAGTACAAAAGTCTCGGCATTGAAGCTGTAGGAGTACATGTAAGAGAAAAAGACCAACCGTCAAAGGTATATGATTTGTTAGTTCAGCATAAACCGGATATCCTTGTTTTAACCGGTCATGACGGTGTCATAAAGAATGAAGATGGGTATGGTAGATTGGACAATTATAGAAATTCAAAGTATTTTATCGATGCTGTTAAAGAGGCTAGGAGATACGATAGCAATATCGACGGACTTGTGATTTTTGCAGGGGCATGTCAATCCATGTATCATAAAATAATCGAAGCAGGTGCCAATTATGCCAGTGCACCGTATAGGGTTTTGATTCACGCATTGGATCCGGTTTATATATGCAAAATAGTTGCATTTACCGGAATAGATAGGATAATTCCGCCTGAAGAAGTTGTAAATACTACTATTACAGGGTTTAAGGGAATAGGAGGAATAGAAACAAGGGGGAAATATAGGAACGGATATCCATTGGAGCCATACAAATAGTGGGGTTTTAAAAAAATACTTGACATCAACAAATTTCCCTTGTTATAATATATATTTTTTTGACAAGCTGCTAAAATTGTGATATAATATTTGCAAACAGAAGATGAGGTGATTCAAACATGGATAAGAGCAGCTTGTTTCAGATTAAGAGAGATATAGAAACATGCGTCGGTCAAAAGATTCAGCTAAAGGCAAATAAAGGCAGAAAAAAAGCTTTTATAAAAGAGGGAATACTTGAGAACACCTATCCTAGCATCTTCGTAGTAAAATTTGAAAACGATTATGAGGCAACAAGAAGAGTTTCTTACAGTTATACAGATATACTTACGAAGGCTGTCGAGATTGTTATATGTAAGGATAACAGGAAGATTCAAGTAAGTTAAGGTGTCTAATGTATTTAGGATAAAATTAAAAGCTAAAGTTAAAATAAAAGGGTTCTATAATTTATATAGGACTCTTTTATCGTATTATACGGGAGCTATTTCAAAATAGATTTTGAAATAGCTCTTTTAATTAGGGATTTCGAAAGAAAGTGAAAGCCTTGGAGATGGAAGGGGCGTAGATAGCAATTAAGATTAATTTTATAATACTCGCATTTGGAATATTTTATGTACCTTGTCATATATATAAGTAAAGGCGTGTAAATCAGATTTACTATGACATTAATCCTAATTAGGTAAAAATTAGTAAATAATATTTTTGTTTAGAGGAGGATTGAAAATGTCTCTTGAGCTTGTAAAGGAATCCATTAAAATTAATAATCTGATAGGAGAAGAAACTGCACGGACAATAATTGAACATGACATAATTGTTCCCGACACGCATCCCGATGCAGCTCGAATTCTTCTGTTAGACGGAGAAGTTTATGAAAAAAGCTCGGAGGTTTTACAGGATAAAGTTACTGTAAATGGTGCCATCCGTTATAAAATACTTTACATATCAGATGATGAAAGCCGTAAAGTCAAAAGTATAAACACCAGTAGTGATTTTTCCCATAGCATTGATGTATTAAATGCAAGGTACGGGTTGAAAGCAAATGTAAAAAACGAAATAGAACATATAGACTATGAAATATTATACGGAAGGAAAATTAAGATTAAATCCATAGTAAGATTTGATGTTAAAGTATCTGAGGATGTTGAAAATGATTTTGTGAACAACATTAACGGAATTGAGGATATTGAGATTTTAAGAAAAAATGTTGAAGTAAACAGCACATTAGGTGAAAGCCATGCTTATTGCAATGTAAATGATTCTATCGAGATTCCCACAGGGAAGCCCAGCATAAAAGAAATATTGAGAAATGATATTAAAGTGGTGGGTAAGGATTTTAAGGTGTCCGACGACAAGATAATTGCAAAAGGTGATTTGAATATACTTACTTTGTACATAGCCGACGACGAGGAGAATAGTATTCAGTTTATGGAACATGAATTGCCTTTTACGCAATTTATCGATCTTTCGGGTGTTAATGACTCTTGCGATTGTGAAGTGGATTACAAGGTTATTAACTACTCTTTTAGAGCCGGTGAGGATAGTGACGGAGAACTTAGAATTTTGAATGCAGAGGTTGAATTGATGCTAAAGGCACAGGCTTTTGAAAGAAAGAGAGTGGAAATATTAGCCGATGCTTACAGCCTAAGCAGGAAGCTTACTTTAGAGCAAAAACCTTTTAAGGCCAATAAAGTACTCGGCAAAGAAAAAAACCAGATAAATATTAAAGAAACGGTTTATATTGACGGAGATAATCCTGAAATAGCTGAAGTGTTCAATGTTCTGTCAAAGCCGAGTTTGTCGGAATACAATGTGGGAAACGGTAATGTAACCATAGAAGGTGTGATAAACAATAGCATATTATATCTGGCCAATAACAGCGAACAACCTATTTCGTGCTATAATTGTGAAATTCCGTTCAAACAAAGTGTTGAAATTAAAGATATAAATCCGAAAATGAATTGCGAAGTGGAACTTGACGTGGAGCATTGCAATTACAGCATGATATCTGCAAATGAAGTTGAAATAAGAGCAATAGTAAATGTTTATGTGAAAGTTATTGATGCAGTTGAGATGCCTTTAGTTACAAAAGCTGCTGAAAATCCACTTGAAGAAAAAAGAAGCGAAAGTCCGAGTATAACTATTTATTTCTCACAACCGGATGATGATATGTGGAAAATTGCAAAAAAATATTATACAACTGTGGACAATATTAAGAAAATTAATAATTTATCCGATGATGAAAAAATTCTTCCCGGGCAGCAGATCATTATTCCAAGAAAATTGAATGTTTCACAGTAGGTTTTTAACGGTATACTTAACAAAATTACGTAGATAGGTCTTAGTTTAAATAAAAAATAATTGTCGCCTCTAAAATTTCTTGCGGACTATTTTAGATAGTTTGCGGGAAAGGAGGCGTTGATTTTGAAATAAACAAGCTTAAGATAGGTATTTACAACCCGTCTCAAGCTTTTTGTTTTTTAAGGCTTTCTTTTTTAAATACAGAATATTTTGATTTTACTTATTTTGGTGAAAGATAGGTTTAAAAAACGCATAAAATGTATATTTATAGAGTTTTTTTATTGAAAACGTTTTGTATTTTGTATATAATATAAAAACATAAAAGTATTGAGGTTGTTTCAAAAGTAATGCCGTTTCTATTTCAAAAGCTTTAAATTTTAAGCTTTGAGTCAAGATTGGAACTTGTTCTTTTGAAATGACCTTATAGGTATTTTTGAGGACTTTTAATTATAACATGAGATATCAGGTGAAAAATGGATTCAATTTGTGTAAACGCAAGAGCAAAAATAAACTTGTCGCTTGATGTATTGGGAAAAAGAGAAGACGGATATCATGATGTAAAAATGATAATGCAGTCTATAAGTTTACATGATAAAGTATTTCTCAAATTGACCGATGATAAAGATATAAAAATATCTTGTGACAAAAGATGGGTTCCTTCAAACAGCGATAATATAGCTTATAAAGCTGCAAAAATTTTGATGGATAAGTTTAACCTTCAAAAAGGCTTGGATATCAAGATTGTAAAAAATATACCTGTTGCAGCAGGCCTTGCAGGCGGAAGTGCGGATGCAGCAGCTGTATTGAAGGGATTGAATGAGATGTTTTCTTTGGATTTAAAGCAAGAGGAATTGATGGAAATCGGAAAAACCATTGGTGCGGATGTTCCTTTTTGTGTAAAAGGCGGAACCATGTTGGCAGAGGGTATTGGAGAAGTTCTTACTGAAATTGAACCTCTTAAAAATGTGGATATAGTCCTTGTAAAACCTAAATTTTCTGTTTCCACTCCTTGGGTATATAAAAATTTGAATTTAGAGAAAATAATTTCAAGACCGGATACCGATTATATAATCAGCTTAATTGAAAAAAGGGATTTGAAAAACCTGGGAAAGGAAATGGTTAATGTTTTGGAAGCTGTTACCATAAAGAAATATGAAGTTATTGGTGAAATAAAGGAAAGGCTTGTTAAACTTGGTGCTTTCGGTAGTATGATGAGTGGAAGTGGTCCTACAGTTTTTGGTATTTTTGAGAATAGGGCAACTGCTCAAAAAGTTTATGAAGAAATGAGCATGGATAACAGGTGGGACTGCTTTTTAACCGAAACATTTTGCGAGGAGAGATGAATATATATGGCTAGTAAGCTTTCAAAGGTAAATTTAAACGATTATAAGCCACTAAGAGAAGTGATATTCGATACATTAAGGGAAGCGATTATTACCGGTGAGTTGAAGCCTGGAGAGCGATTGATGGAAGTCAAACTTGCGGAAAAAATGGGTGTAAGCCGCACTCCGGTGAGGGAAGCAATAAGGATGCTTGAACTCGAAGGTTTGGTCAATATGCTTCCAAGAAAGGGTGCACACGTTGCGGAGCTGTCAGCAAAAGACATTATGGATGTTCTGGAGGTTAGGGCATCTATGGACAGTCTGGCTACAAGGCTTGCAGCAGAAAGAATCACCGATGAGGAGATAAAGGAATTAAGGCAGATTCAGGCACAGTTTGTAAATTATGTTGAAAAAAATAATTTACAGGGTTCAATAAAGAAGGATGTGGAGTTTCATGAATTGATTTATCGTGCATCGAGAAACGACCGTCTTCTGCAGATTGCAAACAATTTAAGAGAACAAATTCAGCGCTTTAGGGTTATTTATTTAAAAGATTATAGCAGTCCGAAAAATCTTATTAAGGAACATGAAGATATTTGTGATGCTATATCGGCAAGAAATTTGGATTTGGCACAGGAATGTGCTCAAATCCATATAAATAATCAAGAAAAGGTAATAATTAAAGCTATAAAAAATTTAAAATAGAAAAGATAACATTTCTGATAAAAAGGGGTATCAAACCCTCGATTTTATTTCTTTCGCTTTGTACGAAAGATTTAAAATCGAAATCCAGTGCTTTTTAATTTAAACTTTGATGTTTTCACAAAGTATAAAAGCACTGGATTAAGAGTACCTTCATATTAATCTTATTTATATTATTTCATAGCCCAATTGGGATATATGCTTTTTTATATCTTGTGGCATTATATTATCAGGATTATAGTCAATATTTACTTGTTGACTTTTTAAGTCAACCGAAACATTGTTTACCCCCTTTAGGGATTTGACACTTTCTTGTATTTTATTGGAACAAGCACTGCAAGATATTGATGGAATATTAAAAGTGGCTGTTTCCATAATTACCTCCTTAGATTTAGATTAAAATAACAACTTCTGTTTTAAAATATAATGCTTTAGTTTACATAATGTTTCAACATGTCTTGCGAATATAATTAAAAATATATGTTTACCTGTGTTGAAATTAGGATACTTTATAATTAAACATTATATTTATAGCATCTCAATAAAAAAAATATTTATTCTAGTGCTTTTTAGCATAATAATTTTTGTAAAATTTGTGCTATTGCTTATAAATTTCAAATTTAATTGAAGTTAAGGTTGATTTTGAAAGTGATTTATATTGATTGTACGGTAAAAGTGAGGAGGTTTATCCTGTTGGAAAAAATAAAGGTAATTGTGGCGGATGACTCAAACGTGTATAGGGAAATCCTTATAAGAGCAGTTAAAGAAACAGATATGGAGGATGTTTTATGTGATGTTTCCAATGGTAGGGCAGTTGTAAATTGGATAAAATATGAGACTGCCGATGTGGTGTTGTTGGATGTCTTTATGCCTGAAATGGATGGGTTGGAGGCTTTAAAAATAATTAAAAGAGACTACCCGAATGTTGAGGTAATAATGATAAGCTCAAATAACCTGCACAGTGCCGATTTAACCTTGGAGGCATTAAATAATGGTGCTGTTGATTTTATTTTAAAGCCTTCAGAATCAGACTGGGAGAAAAGCATTGAAATAATCAAAACACATCTTAAAACCCTTTTTATGCAAATAATGCAGAAAAAATCGGCAAATAGTGTTGATGATAAAAAAAATGGCGATAAGAAAGAGATAAATAAAAAAGATAGAAATAGAAAAGAATTGGATAAGAAGGATACAGGTAATGAAAAATCAGATATAGATAGCGATACATTAAAAGAAATTCAATCGATGATTTTAAGTAAATCAAGACCTAAAGAAATCAAGTCCGAATTTGTAAATAAATTTGACCCTAAAAAGTTCACAAGTGTAGATCTTATTTTGGTAGCATCATCTACAGGAGGACCTTCTGCCCTTGATAAAGTTTTTTCAAGTTTTGATTCCGACTTTAATGTACCGGTACTTGTTGTTCAGCATATGCCACCTAAGTTTACCCAATCCTTGTCGGAAAGTCTTGATAAAAAATGTAAGATAAGCGTTAAAGAAGGCCGGGATAATGATTTAGTAAAAAACGGACAAGTTATTATCGCTCCCGGCGGATATCACATGGTGGTTAAGCGGGAAGGAGGAAATCTTGTCGTTAAGACTGAAACCACTCCCTATGTCAATGGGGTACGACCTTCTGCCGATGTATTGTTTAAATCTGTTGCCGAGGTATGTGAGAATAAAAACATTCTAGTCGTAGTTCTTACAGGAATGGGTAGTGACGGAAAAGACGGAATAATTCATCTTAAGCAAAAATGCAATTGCTATTGTATTACCCAAAGTGAAAAATCCTGTGTGGTTTATGGTATGCCGAAAAGTGTTAACCAATCAGGTCTATCCGACGAGATGATTGATTTGGATGATATTTCTAAAAGGATACAGGATATTGCAGCAGGAAAAGGAATATTGCAGTCATAGTTTAGAGTTTATGGAAATTATAAGTTATTACTGTTGATATGGACATTTCTTATGGTAAAATAGAAATGTAAATTTTATACTATCTGTAAAGAATAAAACAATGCGAATATTATGTTTGCCAGGAGATGAATATGTGGTATCAAAAGTTCTTAAACACCTATAAGGCTGGAATTTCTCACGAGTTTATTTTTTATTTCAATATAAGAGATGTGGTTGACAATTATCGAAGTCTTGAGAGATATATTTACGATGAATTTATAAAGCAGAGAGGATTTGCAATAGTTGCATTTTACGATATATCAAAAGGACTGACTTTTTTAGATTATTCTATGGAGAAGGAATTTCACAAGATTACTTCAAATAGGGCTGTCAATCTGTTAAATTCTCTGCCTTCAAAGATATTCCCCTATATAGATATGGCTTTAAAGGGCACTAAAATGGCACTTTTTATTGATCATGCCGACAAGATAATTCCACCCGGAGATTTGGGTAGCCTGTCTATGGAAGAGAGGATTGACTTGGTTTGGCTGTGCGAATGGTCAAATGATGCCAAGATATCTTCTGTGGGAAGCTGTATATTTATGTTGGCAGACACTTTGGCAGAGGTGAACTCCGAGGTGTTGAGATCTTCCTACAGGATTGAACCTATACTGGTTGAACTTCCCGATGAAGAAGAACGAAAAAAATACATCAAGTATCTTGTAGAAGAAAAGAACATTAAAATGGATCTTACCATAGATGAATTTTCCAAACTTTCCTCAGGCCTCAGTAAAAAAGCTATTAAGGATATAAAATTAAAAGCCGAATCAGAAAATGTGGCTATCAGTTTTGATTTTATAAAAGAGAAAAAACATTCTGTATTGAAAAAAGAGTATGGAGATGTACTTGAATTCATCTATCCCGTTATCAGTTTTGATGATGTGGGCGGAATGGAAAAGGCAAAGAACTATCTTATGAAAAATATAGTTAAGCCCATTAGGGAAGGTGATTTGAGAAGAGTGCCTATGGGAATACTTCTATGTGGACCTTCCGGAACGGGTAAAACTCTTTTGGTTAATGCCTTGGCAAAATCCAGCGGCTTTAACTGTGTTAAAATCGATATGTCAAGAATTTTGGGACAATACGTGGGAGAGAGTGAAAAAAACTTTAAGAAATGCCTTCTAGGTGCCCAATCCCAAGAGCCGGTCATAGTGTTTGTCGATGAAATTGACACGGCCTTTAGGAGGGGAGATGGAAATGACAGCGGGGTCAGCAGAAATATATTTAGTGAATTTTTACAGTTTACCAGTAATACAAATAATAGAGGAAAAATAATATTTATTGCTGCAACGAACAGGCCGGATCTGTTAGATCCTGCATTAAAGAGAGCCGGAAGATTTGATAAAAAAATTCCCATATTACTGCCGGAGGAGGAAGAAAGGGCACAAATTTTTAAGATTATGATTAAAAAATTCGGTTTTGAAACTGATATTGAGGATTTTCTTCCTTTCGCAAAGAAGACAGAGAACTATACCGGAGCTGAAATAGAAACTGTTGTAAGAAAAGCTTATGAATTGGCAAATGAAGATGATGTTGAAGGAACAGTACTTACATCTGAACTTCTTAACGAAGCAATTTCAAGATGCAGACCGAGTACCCAACAGGTGGAATTTATGACAATGCTTGCAATTAATGAATGTGACGATAAAGACTTGCTACCGGACAAATACAAGGCACTTTTAGATGAAAGAAACCATATGGTAACTGGAGAGGATCTGAAATAGATTTACACAACAATGGTTAAATTTTTGTTTTAATGTTTACAACGTCGTATATTTATTATAAATTATTACTATGGCATATAAATTAGGAGGTAATTTACATGGGTTTCTTTAGTAGATTGGGTAGTTTGATTAGAGGTTTTTTCGGTAAGTTTGTTGGAGGATTGGAAGAAAACAATCCGGACCTTCTTTTTGAAGATATAAAGAACCAGATTGGAAAGGCTAGAAAAGAAGCGGAACAGCAAATAGTAGAAATTCAGACAAACGCAGAATTAATTAAAATTGAAATGAAGAACTCCGAGAAAAATTTAAATGCTATAAGGGCAAGGATAGAGTCTGCACAAAAAATGGGTGATAAAGAATTGCTGGTTGAACTTCTTATGCAGGAAGAAGAATACCAAACAGTGTATGAAACCCATAAAGCTACCTATGAAAATGCAATGAAAGAAGTAGAGGCTATTAGGGAAAACTATAAGATATTTGAATCCGAGATGAATGCAAAATTGAACGAGTTAAAGACTTTAAAGAGCCAACAAAAGATGGCTGCTCTTAAAGAAAATATTAACTCTGTCAATGCCAAATATACTGCTAAAAATAATAGAATAGGAAATATAAACGAAGATATGGAAAGGGCAAGGGAGATTGTCAATAAGAAGATTGCAAAAGCAAATGCCATTGAGTCCCTTAACAATGACAATATGGACATTAAACTCAAGAAGCTTGATATGAACTCTGCCCGCGACAGGGCACGGGCAAGGGCTGAAGCAATGCTCAGCGGCGGACAGGGTTTTGAGGTTAAGGAAAAAGTAGAAACTAATACTGAATCTGCCAATACGGAATCTAATGAAGAATTATTAGAACAAAAGGAAAAAAATGAAAATAAATTAAGCGAATAACTTCATTTGAAATATTTTATTATAGTGGATGGAAAAAGAAATTAAATTTAATTCTGTTATAATTATTGTTATTTATTTGGGACACATCTCTCTTAGGAGGGGTGTGTTCGTGTAATAATATGAAAAGGGAGATAACATGAAATTTAAGCTTTTATTAAGTGCATTAACAAGTTTTAGAAACTTGGGGATATTTATACTATTAATGTTTGTTTCGGTAAACTTAACGGGGAGAATGGACTACATTACTCTTGGATTGCCTATTTTGTGCTATTTGGGATTATCTTTGCAGAGTTTTACAAGCAAGAAATTTCAAGACAATTTTATTCACAATTCTAAGAAAAAGCTTATAAAGAACTTAAATGAAACATGTATAAAACTGGCTGCCGACACAAAAAGATATACAAATGCAGCTTATTACAAGAAGCTTTGTTCAATTTTGCAAGACAAATCCGAAATAGTGCAAGCTTATCACAAAGATGAATTTAACTATCTGAAGGAAAGAATAACCGAGCAGACATTAAACTTGGTTATAACCTATATAAAGCTTTTGAGAAACTTTTGCAAGAGAAGCAGAGATCTTAATTTAAAGGATGTAAACCATATAATGGAAAGAGTAAATCAAAATACAAGAAAGCTAAATTTTATAACCGATCAAAACGTACTTGAAGATCTCAAGAGAACTATTGAACTTGATGAGAAAATATTGGCCAGAATGAAAGAAGAAAAACAGGATTTGGAAAGAATTGATACCAAGCTTGACTATATAAGCAGTACTGTAAACATGTTCAAGCATCAGATAGGACACAGCTTGGAATCGGAAGAAATGCTTGAGAAAATTGAGAACACACTAAATGAAGCTATGGCTCTTGAAACTGTTTTGGACCAAAGGCAAAGAAGGAAGAACAGTGCCTATTGATAATTTAGTAGCTATAAACAAATAATTCAAGCATATGGCATAAGGTCTGATATTTTAAACAGACCTTTATTTATAGCAATTTTTATCCGATAAATAGTAATAACATTTTACAATTCGGATAAAGAAAATAAATGAAATGAGGATTATAAATGTATCATGATAAAGTGATATATTCATCGGAATACATAACAATAATCCAAAGGGAAGAAGAATTTTTTATAGAATCCTATAAGACCGGGATGTCTATTAATGATTTCAATGAAATTATCAGCAAGTTTCCCAATGTAAAGATAGTAAGCTTTCTTGCCATAAAGAATGCCATATTGTTTGCTCCCAAGTCTATGGAGAAATTTGGTGAGCTAAAAGAAAGAATTTCTGTAGCGGTATCAGGTGATGAGCTAAAAGCCTATATAAAGCTTTCGGTAGATGAAAAAGAGTTTGAGGGAGATGCGAAGGTAAAGCTGATAAATGAAATTATGGATAAACTCAAGGAAGAGGGTATAGTCTTTGGGATTAAGCATGATGTTTTGGTAAGCGGGCTTTGCAACAATAAACAGATTTTAGTGGCTGAAGGAATACCGGCTGAAAATGGAGAGGATTCAGTCGTAAGGATGTATGAGATTAAAGAGGTAAAACCTGAAGTGAAAGAAGACGGAAAAGTAGACTATTATGAATTGAGCTTGATTAACAGGGTTCAGGCTGGAGAATGGTTGGGAGAAAGAAAAGATCCCACTCCAGGGGTTCCCGGCAGGACAGTCAGGGGAAAGGTCATTGACGCCGCTCCCGGTAAAAAATATCCTTTAGAATATGATAAGAGTTCTGTTAGAGAAGAGTATAAAGATGGTGTCACTACTCTCTATGCTTTAAAGAGCGGTGCTGTTAGCTATGACGGCAATAGAATAAGCGTGTCCAACCATTTGGAGATTCCGGACAATGTGGATTTTAAGGTGGGTAATATTAAATTTGACGGATATGTTACTGTAAGGGGAACTGTTGAAGATAATTTTATTGTCGAAGCGGACAAGGATATAGAGATATTGAGTGAATACGGAATAGGAAGTGTAAGGGAGATAAAAAGCAATCACGGAAGTATAAGTATTAAAGGCGGAATAGCGGGAAAAAACAAAGCAGTTATTAAATGCAAGGGAAATCTATACTCAAAGTTTGTTTCCGATGCTACAATTATTTGTGAAGGAAGCGTTTATATAGGATTTTATTGCATAAACAGCAATATTGTTGCAAAGGAAGTCATTCTTGACTCTCCTAAAGGCCAGATAATTGGCGGAAATATTCAAGCAGAAATAAGGGTTGTATCTTCGATTTTGGGTTCTTCCAATGAAAACAAGACAATGATAACGGTTAAGGGATTTAATAGAGATGAGTTTAAGGAGAAGCTGGAAATCATAATAGGTGAAATTGAAAATTTGAAAAACGAGATGGAAAAACTAAGGCAGGAAATATTGACTATAAATAAAGCTGCAAAAAACTTCAATGAATTTCAACAAAAAAATAGATTGAATCAGGCACAAATAGAATATTTCAATTTAAGAGATAAAGTTAAAGAACTTGAGAACGATAAAAGGATAATCACCAACGCCCTGAGGGTAAAAGGCGAGGGTGAGGTAACAATATTGAAAAGGGCTTATCCCGGTGTTGTATTGGAAATTAAAAATATTCTAAAGAAAATTGACAATCAAATTTCAAATGCAAGCTTTTTTGTGCAGAATAAAGAGATTAAACAGATTTAACGATTTATAATTTACCGATTTTGCGGCAGGGAAAGGATTTGACATGAGGCACGTAAAGTTTATTCATTTTTCCGATTTACATTTAGACTGTCCATTTACCTCCTTAGGTCCCGATTTGGGAAAAATCGGACAAAGGAGGCAAGACTTGTTGGATGTGTTTGACGGAATTGTAGAATTGGCAAAAAGAGAGAATGCGGATTTACTTTTAATAAGCGGAGATCTATATGAACACTTCTATGTAAAAAAATCTACCATAGAACATATTAATAATAAATTTAAGGAAATAGGAGATAAGAGAATTTTTATCGTACCCGGCAACCATGATCCCTATTTGAACAACTCCTATTACAGGTGCTTTAAGTGGAACAGTAATGTATATATTTTGTCGGAAGAAAGATCGAAGGTGGTGCTTGAGGATTTAAACACCTGTGTCTATGGATTTGGCTTTGAAAGTTTTTCAAAAGACAGCTTTATTAAAGATGAGATTAAATCCGTTGATAATGATAGGATAAATATTCTTTTAGTTCACGGTACTGTTGACATGGATTTTGCAAAGAAGGGGTACAATTTACTAAGTAGTGAGGAACTTTCACAGTTGAATATGGATTATATAGCACTTGGTCATTTTCATAACAGAATTGACAATGTGGGGCAAAAAGGAGTGATATATAACCCGGGCAGTCCTGAGCCTCTCGGATTTGATGAGGAAGGGGAGCATGGAATCTATATGGGCACTGTTTCAAAGGAATCTTTGGATATAAAGTACTTAAATACAAACTGCAGGCACTATAGGTCCATTGAACTTGGTGTTGAAGGTATAAGCAACGAGGAGCAGGCAGCGGAAGAAATCCTCCGCTCTTTGGATGGCTTAACTTTGGAAAACACTTTGCTGTCGGTTACTTTAAAGGGCCTGGCAAAGGATGATTATAAAATTGATAAGTTAAGGATTAAGAAATTGTTGGAGGAAAATTTATTTTATATTAATATAGAAGATAGAACCGTTCCTTACTGCGATTATGAGGAACTGAAAAATGAGCCCGGATTGAGGGGATTATTTGTCCGAAAGCTATTGGATAAAATAGATAGGTCTAAAAATGATAAAGAAAAGTATCTGTTGATGAAATCCCTTTATTATGGAGTTCAGGCCCTCGATAAGGGAAGAATAGAGGATTTGTAAATAAAAGGTTTCAACTTTTCACTGTGGATATACTGAATTAACTTTTTAAAAGGTAAAAGGGAGAACATATGAGAATAAATAGGCTGGATATAAAGGGATTCGGTAAATTCAATAATTTTGAGGTTGAATTTGATAGAGGATTCAATGTTGTATTTGGTGAAAACGAATCCGGCAAATCTACAATTCAAGCTTTTATTAAAGCAATGTTCTATTCCTTGAGGGGAGGCAGAAGTTTAAAGGGGGAAGAATACACCCCATTGAATAAATATAAGCCTTGGGTTGGAATGGAATACAAAGGTAGTTTGAGATACGTTTTGGACGACGGGCAAGTTTTTACAGTTGAAAGAGATTTTCAAAAGGGAGAAGCAAAAATATTCGATTCTTTATATAAAGATATAACAAAGACCTTTGATCAAAGTAAAAACAAAGGTCCTCTCTTTGCCGAAAAACATATCGGTCTTACCGAAAACTGTTTTGAAAAAACATTGTATATAGGCCAGATGGCGACTAAAATCGATAATTCCGATAAAAAGGAAATACTGAATAACCTTGCGAATATATCCGAAACCGGTTCGGAAGATATATCCTTTATAAACGCAAGTGGAGCAATAAAAGAGGCTTTAAAAATGCATGTGGGTACTGATAAGACATCTATCCGTCCTCTAGATACAATAAATTCTAAATTGGTTCAGCTAAAGGATAAGAGGCAGACTTTGCTTAAAGTGAAAGAATCGATGTTTGCTTTGGAAGAAGAGGTAACTGACCTTAATAAAAAGAAAAGCTGGTTTGAAGAACTGAAAACGGTCATTAAGTTTGCCAAGGATATTGTAAATATTAGAGAAGAGATTGAAGTTAATAATAAAAGAAAAAAAGATATAGCCGATATTATTTGTGAAATTTCCGAATTAAGTAAAGAATGTGATAATTTAAAGAAAAGTATAAAGGAGTATGAAAATACAAAGGAACTGTTGGGAAGATTTTCTGATTTTGAACTTGATGAGGCTGATGATTTTTATATCAAATATGCAAAATATGAAAATTTAATTGATGAAAATAAAAGGCTCGGAACTGAGATTGAAAAGATAAGAAGAAATACTGACGAAATTGGAAACATAATGGAAGAGCTTAAAGAGTTTGAATATTATAGGGATATAAATTTGGGAGATTCAGCTCTTAGCTCTGAAATCGCTTCAGAAAGGGTTAACCTGGCTGAAATTCAAAATAAAATCGGTAAGGTGAATTTGAAAAATAGAACTATAGTTACAGCTATGGCGACTGTCGGTTTGTCCTTATTTGCATTGTTGTTTTATGGTATTTTAAGTAAAAACTATTATTACCTTTTTGGAAATGCCGTCCTTTTGCTTGTTTTTATTGTAACTGCTATCTGTAAATCAAAGAATGGAAGATTTCTGGAATTACTGAAAGACGAAGAATCCGAAGCGGAGAAAAAATTACAATTATTACTGGAAAAAATGGAGAAGCAAAAGTCAATCCAGGATGAATTGTTTAAAAGGTTTGAAGTTAGCAGTGTGGAAGAGTTGTTAAAAAAGAAAGTTTTGTACGAGAGCAAGGCTTATGAGTTGAACAGTCAAATTAAGAGAATGGCTGAGTTAGAAGAAATATTTGAAAAGAATTGTACTTTAATTGATGAAATATCGAAATTTATTAAAGAAAAACTCTTAAAGGCTCAAATAATTGAGTCGATTGAGGTTGAAATAATTAAGGGACATGTTGAGGCCTTTCGAAGTATTGTAAATAAGTGTAGGGAGGCAGCGGCAAATTTAAATATTGCAGAGGATAAGTTAAAAGGGCATAATAAGCAAATTGAAAATCTCTACTTAAGAGCCTGTTCATTATGCGGGCAAAGAGTGGACAATATAGGGGCGTTGACGGACATTTTAAACGACATGGAGAAAAAAATTGAGAAACTGTATGAAGAGCTGGATATTTATGCTTACAAAATAAAAACAATCTATGCAGACAGGGAATTTGAAGGTATTACCTACGATAAATTGATGGAAATTTTAATGGACTTTAGAATTGAAGATGCAAAAAAGAATATGGAGGAGTTTACACAAAGGATCTATGATGGATTAAACGTTATACTGCTTACGCTAAAGGAAAAGGAACTGGCTTTGTCAGCTATAAATGACAATAATAATGAATTGGAAAAAGTTGAGGAGGAAATCAGAGAACTTACTTTACGGAAAGAAAAACTTGAGGAATTGGGATTTTCTCTAAAAACTGCCTTGGAGGTTTTGGAAGAGGCAAATACAGAGATTAAAAGGGATTTTGCACCTGCGGTGAACAGCAAGGCAGCAAAACTTATAGGTTTAATAACCGATAACAGATACAAAGAACTCAAGGTTGATGAAGATCTTGTATTAAGGACAACAGAGCCTTATTTAAAAAATATAGTCACTGTTTCTGCCTTAAGCGGAGGAACAGTGGAACAAATGTATTTGACCTTAAGAATAGCTTTAGTGCAGACTATTGAAAAAAAGTCGGAAAAACTACCTCTTCTTTTGGATGAAGTGCTTTCGCAATATGATGAAAGTAGAGCTTTAAATACAATAAATATGTTAAAAGAAGTATCCAAAGAAAGACAGGTTATATTTTTTACCTGTAAGATGCGGGAGGTTGAAATGGCTAAATCGGTTTGCAATAGCGATATAAATATAATAAAATTATGATATGGTTTTAATATGTTTTGTAATGCTTGTTTCAATATCAAAATATTAATTTAAAAGGAGTTTGCCTTGAAGAAAATAAAGATTTGCTTAATATATATCTTAATTGTATTGACAATGGTTCAAATATTTGCCGGCTGCAGTAAGACGGAAAAAACCGATTCGGATGTGTCGCAAGAAGAAATTGAAGCTATCATTAACGAAAGATATAAAGATAAGGCTGTTACCGTTGAAAATGTAGTTGATATTTTCAAAGAAGCCGATATCAATTCCGAAAGGATCACTCAATGCTTGTTTAATCAGCTTGTTACTGTCCTTGAAGAGAAAGACAGCTGGGCTAGAGTTAAAACGGTTGACGGTAGCATAGGATGGCTTCGCTCGAAATTTATCGATAGGGATTGTACAAGCGTTAAAAAAGAGCTTTATACCGAGAGAATTGTTATAACCGGTAAAAAGAAGTCTGTTTATACCAATTACGGAGGAGGAGCCACTTTAAAAGAGGTCTCGATGGGAACTGAATTTTTCGTAAAAAGTAAAAAGAAAAACTATTATGAGGTAGCAGTTCCCGGAAACCTTACCGGTTGGGTTGAAATCAAAAATACAATTCTAATCGGTGCCGATGCTTCAATTCCCGTTACTTCCAGTGAAGATTTTGCTACCACTGTGGAAAAGTTTAAAGATACCCAGTACTTGTTGGGAGGAACCAGTGCCTGGCAAGGTGTGGATGGTTCGGGTGTAGTCTATGTAAGTGCAAGGATAAATGGCATTGATCTTCCGAGAAATGTGGAAGAACAGTTTGAATTTATTGAAAATAGACCTGAAAATTTGGAGGACATAAAAATAGGCGATTTATTGTTCTTTAGTACGAATGAGGATTTGGAGGATATATCGGAAGTTGGGGTTTATATCGGGGATGATCGTTTTATATATGCAAATAAGTCTAAGGGTAGGATTGAAAACGATTCAATAAAGAATGACTACTTTGCAAAAAGGATAAAGGGTATAAGGCGATTGTTTTCAGAATAGCAGTGAAAAAGCTGCTTTACATATTGGAACTGTGAAAAGTGGTTTAACAAATTTTCCTATGACAGTACATTTTTTGGGGTAAGAAAAATATGTAGGAATCTCAGATTCGTTACAAACTTTTCTTACCCCTTGTTTTTGACTTACATTGTGAAAAAAGTCGGAAATATATAAAGTTAAGTGATTATCAATACTATATTGTTATTGTGACAGTTTCACTGTTTTTATCAAGGATAAAACTCTTACTCTTTCCGTCAAAGACAAGCTCATACTCGCCTAAAAATCCGAAAACATTTACAAATCCATTTTCATCGGTGGTGAGGTTGGTTGGCTTTGTCCACCACTGGTCTTTTATTAGATTATGAATGGCATGATATACGGGTTTTACCCTGTTCTCCCTGGTGATAAAGCCTGAAGGTGCGTTAAGCCATCCGCCATCCGCAAAATCCCACCAGGTTATGGATGCAACTTGCGGATGGTTAAAGAGAGTTTTATAATGAGTTGCAGCTTCCTGTGCCTGACGCTCCTCACCTTCGGGTGTGGAAGGCCACTCGGATACTTGGTAATCGTTAAGATCCACAATTTCCGGGGGCATGAGATGTCCCGATACCAATGAATTTTCAGTGAAATGAAGAGGAAGCTTGAAGCGTGAAAATCTTTCAAGAATCTCTTGAGTTTTTTCAACTCCCCAGTAGCCTTGGTGCATATGGGATTGAATTCCTATGGCATCTATGGATATGCCCGATTCCAATAAGCCTTCAATTAAAATATCGTAGGATTCGGAGGTTTCAAAATCGTTTATCAACAGAATAGCATCCGGGTTGGATTCTCGTGCCGCTTTGAAAACTTCCCGAACAAGTTTGATTCTGCCCATTTCTTTACAAATCCGTGTGATTCCGTTGTCGTATTTATCAAAGATGGGCATTATAACTACTTCATTTATTACATCCCACATATCGATGAGACCCTTAAAATCGGTCACATCTCGGTGAATTCGACTTATTTGTGTGGAAAAAATTTCTGAATTGGTCATATCGAGAAGCCATGGTGCTGTAACGGTATGCCAGCATAAAGGGTGACCTTTCATGGTTATGCCTTTAGTCTTCAACCACTGTGCTGCTTTTTTTAAACTTTCCGTTAGCGGTTGACCTTTTACAGGTTCAAATCTTCCCCAATAAAAGGGTAAGGTTACAAAATTGAACAAGTCGAAGAATTTTTCATAACGTTCTTCAACCTTTTCCTTAATTTCGCCTTTGAACTCATCATTAGCATAGGGAATAGCAATAAAATCTGCACATCCGAAAAGGAACTTATGCTTTGTCTGTTTAACGGTTACCTGTTTATTGGCAATGGGTGTTCCGTCAGACGCAACAAGCTTTATTACAGTAGTCCCCATACGATGTTGAAGAGAGTTTTTGCTGTTTTCTAACATAGATAATTCTCCTTATCCATAGAATATTTTAGATGCTGCATGATTTTCTGTTCCTGCCGATTAGATATTTATTATCTCATAGTATTTTACATTAAGCCTTTCTTTATCCTGAACATTGCACATAAGAAGCAGAAATCCCAATGCAAATACTTATTGAGCCTAATAGAGAGAAAAGAATTCAATGTTTGCTTTGAAAATTATTGAATACCTATATTATAACCTATTTGATAGTAATTGTCTTGTAAAATTCATTAAAATTTAAACCTTAAGTTTTGTAAAGATACTCTTAAATTAATTCTTGAAAAGAATTAATTTAAGAGGGGCTTATCTTTATTACTTTTTTGTATATTTCTTTCATCTTATCTTTTAGATGGGAGTTTTCCTCACCGGAGTTATTTTTCCCATTTTCAATATAATCTATTATTTCTATAACAGGTTCAGAGAGATTGTACTTTGAAAGTTCAGATTTGATTAAGTCCTTTGAACTTGCTTTTATGCTTAAGTTGAAACGATATTTTATCATATTGTTCAAAATGCTGTAAATCTCATTTTTATCTTTTGCTGTGTTTATTTGCTTATACATTTCCGAAAGCCTTTTATCCTGAACTTTAAAATACTTTTTCAAGAACATTGCCAAGACAAGCAAAATTACCGAAACAGCCAATACAATAATTGCAATAATGAGATAGCTCTTTTTTACGTTAAGGGTGAGGTATCCATCCATTTTAGGTGCATAGCTTACACGGTCTATTGTAACTTTTTCAGTTATGGCAGGTCCACTGTTGTTTTGAACTTGTGTTTGAAATTGAGGTGCATTTCCGGTTACTGTAATTGTTGCACCGGGAATTTCAGCTTGCTTATAGGTGCCGGATTTTGTGTCAAAGTAGGTAATATAAATAGGGTCAATTTTTATTTCACCGCTTTTTTCAGGGACTAAAATTATTTCATACTCTTTTTTAGCCCAATATTGATTGCCCACAATATTTTCTTCCATGCCTTTTTCAGTTTCATACACAGTGAAGTTGTCAATGCCGTTTTTGGTTATCTTGTCCAAAACAGAAAAGTCACAGTTTCCGGTAGCAGTAACTTTGAGAGTCAGAGAATCGCCGTAGGGGACTTCTCGCCTGCTATACTCCGATTGCAAATTCAGCTCTCCAACCAAACCCGAAAAGTCGGCAGGTTTGTTTCCCGGTAAAGGTTTGACTGTCAATTGTTTGGCTTCGGTTTTCAAATATTCTGCCTGGGAAGTACTGAAAAATCCTCTACCTGTTGAAACATTCACCTGGAAGTTGTATTCCGGTATTGTAAAGGTTCCTGTTTTTATAGTGGTTAAAAAGGTCTTCTTAACCTCATACTTGGCATATTTATTTCCTTCAAGATATACATATTCCGCTTTCAATTTGTCATTAGGCACATCGTTAAGCATAAACCCTTCAAGCTCAATATTTTCCAAAAATCCGTAATCTTCTATATTGTAGCGGGTATAGAGCTCATAGGCCCAAATAACTTTTTGACCCAAAAAAACCTCATTGTCGGATAGAACAGTCTTGATAAACAAGTCTGAAACTTGATCTTGGGGAAGATCTTCCGCTTCACTTACGTTTATATTAAGTTGGTTTGTTTGATATGTTTTTCCCTTGTATTCTATAATGCCTTCCAATGTAAACTGGCCGGTGTTTTTTGGCATTATAACATAATTGATATCGTTTTGATAAGTTATATCTCCGTTAATAATTTGTGTGGAGGTGGACTGATGGCTGGACAATACATCAAAATTCTCCAGGCCTTTAATTTGAGTCAATTTTGCTCCTTGGGCGTTTACCATTGAAAGTACCAGTTTGGCACTTTTCCCCTTTTGCAGGTTTAAACTGTCAATATCCAAAAGAAACTGCGGATCCTTTGCCGATACATAGGTACTTGTCCCAAGCAAGGTTGCAAATATTATTATCAATAAGAAGATGCTCTTATATCTCCTACCAGTCATATTCATCCTCCTTTGTACTTCTCTTTACTTCCTGATTGTTTTTCAAACTGTCCTGTTCCTGTTTTTCAAGCATTCTAAGTATTTGAGCAATATTAATGTCGTCTTGTTCAGAATCCGGGGAGTCGGATTCATTTTCTTGCAAGGAGTTCTGTTCTTGGTTTTCTTTTTCTTCTTGCGAATTATCCTGCTCGGTACCTTCTTTATCCTGTGAAGATTGATTTTCTTCAGAATTTTTTTCCTCTGAATTTTCCATTTCGCTATTTTCTTCAGAATCTTCATTTTGTTGATTTTGCTGTGAATTGTCGTTTTGCTCGTCCCGGTTGTCATTTTGTTCTTCATTGTTTTCCTGGTTTTCGTTATTGTCTTGATTATTTTGCTGTTGATTGTTTTGCTCTTCCATCTCATTGAGTTTGCTCTTTACATATTCATAATTGTACTTTAAAGGTACATTTTGAGGATGGGCAAGGATTCCCTCTTTATATGTTTCAAGAGCCTGTTGATAGAGCTGCTGTTTTTGGATAGGATCCTCAGCGGCTTCAGCAAGCTTCAAGCTGGAATTTCCGGAATTTATATATTTATCCACAGAGTTGTCGGCATTTGCATAGTATTTGATTGCCTCATCGAATTTACCTAATTGATATGAGGCTTGGCCCAAATTGTAGTTTAATTTGGGATCGCCGGAGTCCTTGTTTAAACCTTTTTGATATATTTCAAGGGCTTGTTGGTAGTTCTTTGCTGCATAGGCACGGTTTCCGTCTTTAATAATCTCATTTATGCTAAAGTCAAAACTTATAACTCCTGTAAACAACAATATCAAAAGGATAACTACCGATAATCCGGTTATAACGGAAGCAATTTTCACGTTGCACTCCTCCTTTCGGGAAGAAGATAGGCAATGAGAAACAGCAATATTCCCGGACCCAAAAAGTATTGATAAAGCTGCTTAAATCTTCTTATTTCATGTTCGGTATTTTTATCTCTCTTTAGAGAAGATATTTCTTTCGTCAGCGATGATATCTCTTCACCGGTGAGAGAGGCCTGATAATACTTACCGTTTCTAGCGGAAGCGATATTTTTTAAAATATCGGCATTTAGTTTTGACATGACAAATTCCCCGTTTTTATCTTTTTTATAGCCTGTTTTCTGCATGCCTTCAGTATCATAATCGGGAACCAATCCTCCCTTTTCGGTACCCACACCTATGATAAACACTTTTAGGCGATCATCATTTATAGATTTTATAGCATCGACGCTGTTTGAGTCATGTTCTTCTCCATCACTTATTATAATTATTACTTTGTCGCCACTCGAAGTTTCATTGAAAGATTTTTGTGCAAGTTTTATAGCAGTACCGATGTTTGTGCCGCCTCCTCCAATCATATCGGTATCAATTACATCGAGAAACATTCGGGCCAGTTGGTAATCGTCGGTTAGCGGCATCTGTATGTAGGCTGCTGAGGAAAAAGGGATAAAGCCGATTCTGTCACCTTCAAGTTTGTCTATGATGCTTGCGATAATATTTTTAGCCCGGCTGATTCTGTTAGGTTTAATATCTTCTACCAGCATACTTTTGGAGGTATCTATCAGTACATAGATATCAAGGCCTTCTTTGTGTACCTTGGTAACCCCAATAAATCTCTGGGGGCCCAATAAGGAGAAAAGAATCAAAGCCAAGCCCAAAAACGATAAAACGAAGCGTAAAACTCTATATTTACTGACAGTTTTAATATTGAGCATGTTAAGTATACTTTCCTTTTTCCTGCTGCCTAAAAAAAGAAGGATGCAACAGGCTAAAGGCAGCACGGCAAATATTATATTAAAAGGATATTTAAATTCAAAGAACTTCAATTAAAGGATCCTCCTTTACTTGCTTGCCTTATTAGGGTATACGTATAAAATGGTAACGGTCAAAGAAAATTCCTATTACTAATAAAGCAAGGGCAATTACTATTAAGAAATAAGCCAATTCTATGTATTGCTTGAAGTCATCTTCTTCAAATTCGGTCTTTTCCAACTGGTTTATATCTTCAAAAACTTTGGACAGGGCTCCGGGATCCTTAGCCCTGTAATATTTTCCGTTGGTCATTTCTGCAATTTTATTGAGCAATTCTTCATTAAGGCCGTCATCAATTTGACGATATGTTGTTCGACCGAATACCTCATAGGGAATAAGGGTTTTGTCCGAGCCTACCCCTATTGCATAGATTTTTATTCCGTAATTTTTTGCCAATTCACTTGCCATCTCGGGATTTATTGAACCGGCATTGTTTGAACCGTCGGTAACAAGGATGATGACCTTTGAAGGGGAGTTGCTCTTTTTCAGTCGGTTTAGCCCAACCGAAATGGCCATACCTATAGCTGTACCATCTTCGTTTACCGAGTCAAAACTTATGTTTTCAAGAGACTCTCTAACCACATTGTGATCAAGGGTAAGGGGAACTCTGGTGTATGCAGTTCCGGCAAATACAATTAGAGAGATTCTGTCATTCGGTCTCTCATTAACAAAATCCTCAATGGTTTTTCGAGCCACTTCCAAACGGTTTGGATTAAAGTCTACAGACTGCATGGAACCGGATACATCTAAAGCTATGGCAATGTCAATTCCCTGCTTTGCAATGGGATAGTTTGCAGCCGGCAGTTGAGGTCTTGCCATAGCAATAACTAAGAGTATAAGGCTTGTAAGAATAATGTATCTTCCGATTTTGTGCTTAATGGTATTCTTATAGCCGTAACTTTTTAGGAGCTTGACGCTCGAAAACTTAAGTGCAGACTTTTTTTCCCGTTTAAAAAACAGATATATAATTAAGGGTATGAATAAAAGATAATACCAATTCGGTAATGTCATCGTATTTCTCCCTCTTTTGTCTCTTCTATCCTGCCTACTAATGAAGTAAGCCTTTCTAAAAGTTCTAGTTTTTTAGCCATTGGAACATCGGCACCGGAAAATTTAAAGTAGTCATTTTCCGTAAGCCAGGATTCGATGTCGGGCAGCTTTTCGTTCAATCGTGGTATGCGGCTAATTTCATAAATTATTTCAGTGGATGTTTTACCTTTTATTACAAAGGAATAGACGGATTCCAAGTATTCCTTGAAAATCGAGGTTAATCTAACCAGATAATCCTTCTGTTCTATCGATAAATCGCCAATGGCTTTGTTAAAACGCTCATAAGGCGTTAACAATGAAGTTTTTCGCTTCTTGAGTAATGTCCAAATGTTTATGGCAAGGGTCAATAAAAAAATAATCACAAGAGGAATAAAAACGTACTTCCACTTTACATAGAAGCCTGCATTCAGTGGGTCCGGATTTCCGTCATATACCTCATCCCTTTCTATTTCATCAAGAGTGGATTTAACTACGATTTTAACTTCATTATCGCCTATTTGGACTGTTTTTTCACCGGTCTCAAAGGTTCGCAGGGTAATGATGTAACCGTTTTTGATATCTGTAACATTGACTATTTCAAAGTCTTTAAATTTATCTTTAAGCTCGTCTAAAGTTATATCCTCACCTTGTATTTTTAACTCAATCAAGTCCCCCACGTAAATATTTCGTTCCTCAGCACAAATACGTATCGGTAAAACAGTAAAAAATAATCCGATAACCAATATAAGAAGTATATTTTTAACTATTTTCATTTCTGTCCCCTTCTTCTGAAAAATTGTTTCAAGGGTTTGACATAATCCTCATCGGTATAAATATTAATGAGGTTTCGCTTAAACAAGGTAATACCGGTATCTAACCTTCTCTCTTTTTTTGTGTTGTCTATTATAAGGGTTTCACCGGTTTCAAGGTCTTCAAATGTAAAAATAGCTCCAGCAGGTATTACCTCTTCAGCTCTGTCTATTATGTGAACCAAAACCAGGTCATGCTTGCTGGCGGTAATTTTTATGTCTTGAGCATATCCGTCATCGAGAAAATCCGAAATTACAAAAACCACACTCGGTTTTTTGACTACCCGGTTAAAATATTGCAGTGCCTTTGCAAGATCTGTTCCGGTCAATTCGGGTTCAAAAGTTAATATGTTCTCAATAATGGATAGCACATGTTTTCTGCCGTTTGATGAAGGAATAAATTTCTCAACCTTGTCGGTGAAGAATATTACCCCTATTTTGTCATTGTTTTTGCTGGCCGAAAAAGCCAAAGTCGCACTTACTTCGGCAATTAGATTCTTTTTGCTGCCGAAGCTGTTTGAGCGGGACATATCAATTAAGAGGAAAATATTCAGTTCCCTTTCCTCGCAAAACTGCTTGACAAAGGCTTTAGTGTGACGGGCAGTTACATTCCAGTCAATGTTTCGAACATCATCTCCGGGATAGTACTCCCTTATATCCTCGAATTCAATACCCTTGCCCCTGAATCCGGAACGATATTCCCCGGAAAAGATTTCTTCCACCAACTTATTTGATTTTATTTCAATTTGTCTTATCTTTTTAATAAGCTCTTTAGATACCATATGGAATCCTCTTTCTTCTTATCAAGGCAAATTAACCTGTTCCAAAATTTCAGCTATTATATTTTCCGAAGTAATGTTTTCGGCTTCCGCTTCATAGGAAAGTAAAATCCTGTGCCTTAATACATCGTAAGCCATTGCCTTAATATCATCGGGAAGAACATAATTACGTCCCTTTAAGAAGGCCCTTCCTTTTGCTGCTTTAATAAGGCTTATTGAAGCACGGGGAGAGGCACCGCAGGAAATATACCCCGATTCTTCCCTGGTTTTTAAAACTATATCTAGCACATAGTTTTTGATATTTTCATCTATATGAATACTGTCAATTACTTTTCTCAACCGGAAAATGTCTTCCCGGGTTAAGATTTTTCCAATATCGGGCTGTGAAGACTCTTCCGATGTAAAGGTATCGATTATACGTTTCTCCTCGTCCCTGCCGGGATAGTTTATTTTTAATTTAAGCATAAAGCGGTCTTGCTGAGCTTCGGGAAGAGGATAAGTACCTTGCTGTTCAAGAGGATTCTGGGTGGCGATAACCAAAAAAGGCTTGTCCAGTTGATAGGTCTTTTCACCTATGGTAACCTGTTTTTCCTGCATGGCTTCTAGCAATGCAGATTGTACTTTTGCCGGGGCACGGTTTATTTCATCGGCAAGGATTAGATTGCTGAATATTGGACCTTGCTTTACTATAAATTCACCGGTTTTTTGATTATATATCTCGGTACCTAGTATATCTGCCGGAAGTAAATCCGGTGTGAACTGGATTCTTTTGAAGTCGACACCTACAACTTGGGCTATCGTACTGGCTGTCAAGGACTTTGCAAGTCCCGGAACCCCTTCTAACAGAATATGGCCTCCCGTCAATAGACCTATAAGAATTCTGTCTATCATATACTCTTGACCGATTATTACCTTATGTATTTCCTCTTTTACTGAAGCAATGATTTTGGCTTCGTTTAGAAAGTCCAGTTTATCCATATACTGCTCCTCCATAATAATATATACTACGCTTACCGAAAATAATTTAGGGTAAGTGGCTTTATGTCTTGAAAATAAAATTGCCATTGTAAAATTCAAATACTTATGGCATCTGTAATTTTTTGTTCCTTTAATAATATAATGCTTTGCTTTGATAAATACAATTATAATTCTAAAGAAAAAGTTTTGCATTTTTATGAATAATCTGTGAACAATGATATAGATAGGTTAATACGGTTATGTGAGCTTTGCAATCAAAATATCGATATGTTGGTTTATAATTGGATTTTTCTTAAATATTTCTATAAAAACATAACATACATTTATTAACAGGAAATATTTATAATGTATAATAATGCATATTAATTTTGGTAAATTTTAACATTATACCGTAATAAATTAGTTTTTGCGAAAGGACTAATATAATGGATGTAAAGGAAAAACAGAAAATATCAATCCCAATAGCTGCTTTTAGAATTATACGATTAATTTTTTTTACTGTATTCACCGTAATTATACTTCTAATTTTTTTTAATTTTATTCCCGCCCTAAACGCATATACTAACTCAGTTATAATTCTTGGACTGATTTTGTCGGTTTTATTTGTACTTTACTGTTTGATAGAGAAAACATACGTAATTTGGGGCTTAAGTTTTCACCGGGAAGTATTCTTATGTTTATTTTCGGATGTATCATTGCATTAGTTTGTGTAATCGCAATAGCTGTATATTCTTTTTATTTTAACATTGAGGGGACAAAGCTTTTATTTTTGTCTAACTGGTTGAATAAAAATAATTTATCTTTGCTGGGGTTCTACATTTTAGTATCCTTGGGTGAGAAATTATTCTTCCGTGGGTATATTGTTTCCACACTACGAAACGCAGGTTTGAATATAGCTTCAGTAGTATTATCTTCACTTATTTTCATGATTGTTCACCTTGTTAATCCTGAAACAACAATATTAACGCTCTTAGGTACATTTACAGCAGGTATTTTATTAGTTGTAATGTATATCAAATCAAACAATTTGTGGATTTGTATCGGTTTTCATCTTGCATGGAATTACTTGCTTTAAATTTCAAGTCGTTTTCAAGAGTCAACTGATAAGAGCTTCCATAAGGTTGACTATTTCATATCCGGAATTGGGATTGGACAATTTTTTTGATTTTTCTTTCATGCTTTTAAGTTTGTCGGGATTGTTCAATAGGGTATTAATAAGCTCTTGTACATCTTTTTCAGTATATATTTTTTCTGCCGCACCATTACTTGTTAAGAAGAAGGAATTTCGTTCCTCCTGTCCCGGGATGGGAGACATTACAAAAATCGGAAGCTCTTTTACAAGGGCTTCGGAAATGGTCATTCCTCCCGGCTTGGTAACAATCAAGTCAGCTATATCCATTAAATTGAAGACTTCATCGGTATAACCCGCCAGAAGTACTTTTTTGTTGTACTTGGAAATATGACTTTGAAGTCTATATCTTAGTTTTTGGTTTTTTCCCGTTACGACGATTAACTGTATATCCCTTTTGCTTTCGAGAAAGGCGAGAAAAACTTTTTCTATATCTCCGAATCCAAGGCTGCCCCCCATTATTAATACTGTAAATTTATTTTCAAAACCATACTTTTCCAACAATTTTTCCTTGGGGCTTTTTTGGAGAAAAGTTTTTGAAACCGGGATACCGAAAGTATAAATTTTATTTTCAGGTATACCGGTATTGACCATATCCTGTTTAATTTGCTCATGTGCTACTATATAGGATTCAATGTTGTCCAGAAACCAAAAGGGATGATTGACATAATCTGTTAATATGGCCATGGAAGGTATATTGATTTCTTTCTCTTTCTTAAGACGTGATACAATTTGCAACGGGAAGGGATGGGTGCAAACAATTATAGAGGGATTGAAGTCTTTAATCAGCTTCAGTAATTTGTATGAAAAGACCTTGCTTAAGGCATTGCTTAACTTGTTTATATTATCCATACGTTCTGACATTCTATAAAGGACACCGTAAGCAGAGGGTATGCTCCTTATTATACCGAGATACCCGTCGACAATAATTTTATGGACTATCGGATTTATGTATTTAAATGTATCCACCACTAAAGACTTTGAGTTGGGATACCTTTGCTCCACATACTCTTGTAAGGCCTCAGCAGCTTTCCAATGACCTGCACCCATCGATATTGACAAATACAAAACATTCATTTTCTTACCTCAACTGCTTCAACATTGATTTTTAAGATATATCTAGGATATATATATAAAATATTTAGCTGCTTATTAGTATTTGGAATCATTGTGAATTTTATACATTCAATAAGATATAAGCGGAAAACGAGGGCATAGCAAAAATAGGAACAATGTCGAAGTCTTTTGGAATTACATAGAACTTCAAGGGTTTCATGATTTTAATGGCCGACGAATATTTTCAACAAAAACACAGAAAATAAAAAAGTAATTATACGTAAAAAATGGCTTAATACTTATGGTTTTTCATCTATAGTGATTTTTGCAGCAATTAGATACTAATGCCTCAAAAAGAGTTTATAAAAAACATCCGAAGCACAGAAAATAAAAAGGAGTAAGCATTTAACGTTTTGGAAGGAGGAAATTATTTTGAAAACTGTTAAGGTAATGGTAGTGCTTGTAATAGTTTTTTCCATAGCTTTATCTCTTATTTTTGACGGACAGGTATTTATTACTCCTATAGCAGAAAAACTGGTGCCGGGGATTGAAAGCGAAGATGTGGAGAAGGTACAGCAGAGGCTAAAAAACTGGGGATATTATGATGGAAATGTAACCGGGAAATATGACCTTAAGACTTATCTGGCAGTAATGGATTTCCAGAGAGTCTATGGACTTCCCGTAAACGGTATAGCATCAGGAGATACTTTAGAGAAAATGGGGCTAACCACTTTTGCCCAATCGGGAGCGGCAATGGCAGCTGCAAGCAGGGTGAGTGACGAACAGCTGCTGGCAAGGGCGATAAATGGGGAAGCTAGAGGTGAAATCTATGAGGGTCAGGTGGCAGTGGGAGCAGTTATTCTAAATAGAACCAGAGACCCTAAATTTCCTAAAACTATTGCCGGTGTAATATACCAACCCGGAGCGTTTACTGCAGTATCCGACGGACAAATCAATGTTCCCATAGACCCAAAGTCTACTGTGGTAAAAGCTGCAAGGGATGCCTTAAACGGATGGGATCCCACCAATGGCTGCCTGTACTATTGGAACCCTGCCACTGCGACCAGCAAGTGGATCTGGTCCAGGAAAATTGTCAAAAAAATCGGAAAACACTATTTCGGAATATAAGAGGTGCTTAACATATGAGTATAAGAGAAAAGTTGCTGGATTTTAAAAGACGTTTAGCGGACAGAAAGATGTACAGTATAGTGGTTGTGGTAATTGCTGCGGTAGCAATGTGGGGAATATATCAGTACAAACACGCCGCAAATTTAAGACAGGAGCTGGACAACCAATATAATCGTGCTTTTTACGATATGACCGGATATGTAAACAATGTGGAGGTGTTGCTAATTAAAGCATTGATAAGTTCCACACCGTCAAAAACTGCTGCAACATTGCAGGAAGCATGGAGGCAGGCAAATTTGGCACAGACCAACTTGGGGCAGTTGCCTGTATCTCAGCCGGTTCTTGCAAATACGTCAAAATTCCTAACCCAGGTTGGGGATCTTGCATATTCGATAAACAATCAGAGTATGGACGGTAAAAAGCTTACTGAAGAGCAATACAAGCTCATTGAAAAACTTCATGGATATTCGGTTTCGTTGGAGCAGAGCCTTAATGATTTACAAAATCAGCTCACAGCGGGAAGAATTAAATGGAAGGATCTTGCAAACAAGGGTACAAAACTGTTTCAGAAAGCTTCCAAACAAATGCCTAATGAACAGTTTGAAAATATAGACAAAACTTTCCAGGATTATCCTACACTTATTTATGACGGTCCTTTTTCCGACCACTTGACTTCGGTTGAACCTAAAGGACTTACAGGGGACAATATCAGTTCCGAAAAGGCAAAGGAAAGTATTATAAAATTTTTTGGAAAAGACAAGGTGGAAGCTGTAACTGACATAGGTAAAGATGATTCGAGTACCATAAAAACCTACAGCTTTAACGTTACTTTTAAAAACGCTCCGAAGGGACAGGAGGCAAAAGTGGATGTGACTCAAAAGGGAGGACACATTTTGTGGATGCTCCATAACAGGCCTGTCAACGAGGAAAAAATAAATATGGATCAAGCAAAGGAGTTTGGCAAGAAGTTTTTGGAAGAACATGGGTATGAAAACATGGTGGATACTTACTATCTTAAAGAGGATAATACCGCTGTGATTAACTATGCTTATAGTCAAAATAACGTTGTTGTATATCCCGACTTGATAAAAGTAAAAGTAGCATTGGATAATGGTGAAGTTGTTGGGTTTGAAAGCAAGGGTTATCTTTCATCGCATTTTGAGAGGGATATTCCCGCTCCTAAAATATCTTTGGAGGAAGCCCGGGCATTGATAACTTCCAGGATGGAGATTTTGAGCACAGGGCTTGCAATAATACCTACCGATTACAAGACCGAACTCTTTACTTATGAGTTTAAAGGTAAATTAAACGACAGGGATTTTCTGGTGTATATTAATGCCGAAACCGGCAAGGAAGAAAAGATATTAATGATTATAGACACTCCTAACGGTATACTCACCATGTAGAAATAATGGGATTGATAAAAAGACAGTTTTTTACTATAATTATTAAGAGGGGCTTTATGCCCCTATTTTGTTTTAACATACTAGACTTTAAGTTAGGGGGACTTAAGTATGGAAGAAAACAATTTTGTTTATACCGATAACAGTGAATTAATTGAGGAAAAGAAAGAGTTTTTTAAAATCCCTTCTGTTTGGCAGGTGGGTTTGCTTTTTTCCTTTGTTGTGATTATTTTTTTATATTTGGGTACACGTCTTCAAAATTGGAACTTAAATTACGGCCTAATACTGACTGAAGTGGGTTTGATATTTTTACCGTCTGTTCTTTTCTTGCTTGTTTTTAAATTTAATCCGCAAAAAGTTCTGAGACTGAATAATCCTGGAATTAAAAATATATTATTAATTTTCGGTATTGTAATATTTTCCATACCGGTAATAGGTGTGTTGAATATTCTAAACTATTGGGTTATTAAACAAATATTCGGAAATTATGAAATTTTTCAGGCACCGATTTCCACCGAATCTTGGGGACTTCCGGTGGGGATTTTAATTATAGGAGTTTTGGCAGGAATTTGCGAGGAGGTTCTCTTTAGGGGAGTCATCCAAAGAGGCTTTGAAAATCTTGGCCCTGTAAAATCAATATTATTTACCTCTGTTTTGTTCGGGTTTATGCATGTTGACTTTCAGAGGTTTTTAGGGACTTTCATTTTGGGAGCTTTGCTCGGGTACCTGGCTTACAAGAGTAATTCATTATTTTGCAGCATATTTGCACACTTTGCAAATAATTCCATAGCTGTATGTATGACTTATGTTTCGCTTAAAGCCAGCGAAATTTTGAAGAAAAGCAACGTGAATGCCGTTGAGAATATAGACAGTGGAGACATATTTAAAACCTTTGCCACTCTGAGCCCGATGGAAATTACAGTTGCTGTCGTTTTATATGCAATGATATTTTGCTTTTCAGCTATATGGCTTTATTTCCTTCTTCGTTTTTTTGCCAAGAATAACAGTAAAAGAGGTGCCGATTCAGTAGATGAGGTAAAGGCTGAAGGAAAGGTTTCGTTGAGACAATTTGCTCCGTTTTTGCCGGGTCTGATCTTAATCCTGTTTATTTATGTCCTTAAAATGCTTAGTTTGGGAAGTGTAGTGGATTCGGAAACGATAATACAAATATATAGGGCTATAGGGCTGTAACTTTGTAATTTTCATAAAAATATCGAAAAAAAAGCCGTTTCAAAAATAGTTGCAAAGCAAATTTTTTTGAAACGGCTTTATCCGTTCTTTTTCAGCATGCGGATATCCTCACCTGCAAATTTAAACAGGTCGAAGCTTCCGATTATTCGAGAAGCTACTCTTTCGTCGTAATACTCATGGAGTTTACCAACACCCATATTAGTCGCGATTATTGTTTTGCAGGGGCGTTGAAGGTTTTTGTCATGTCTTGAGTTCAGGATGTTTAAAAGCTCTGCATACCTTGCAGCTGTGGGTGATTCGGTGCCGAGGTCGTCAATGATTAACACCTCAACGTCAAATATATTATCGTAGGTTGAATCTTCATATTCGGCTTCTTTAAAGCTTTTCAATTTATATTCGTTTATTGTGTTAAAAAGGGATGGTGCCGTTTGATATAAAACGGTTCTACCCCTGTTTATCAGCTCTGCGGCAATACAATTTATCATAAAGGTTTTTCCTACGCCAGTAGGGCCGCTGAAGAACAGATTTTTATTATCCGGTGAGGCAATGTTATCAATAAAGTCTAGTGCCCGTTCCCTAATCATTAAAATATTCTTTCTTGGGGATATCCTTATGCCATATTTTTCCTCATCCACAACATCGGGATAATATTTTTCATTAAACATCGAAAAATTTTCATATAAAGCAAGTTTCAAATTTGATTGATTGTATAAACTGTTTATGTATTTTTGCTTGTAACAGGAGCATTTCTCGGTATTGGCGAAATCACCCACATACCCCGTATCTTTACATAAATTGCAATTATACTTAGGTTCAAGATAATCGGAAGGATATGAAAATTTATTAAGAAGCGATACTTTTTCGCTCTTTAGGCTTTCAAGTTTGTCACGCAGTTCATTGACCAGAGAATCGGCAACATTTGAATCCTGCAAAATCATCTTTGTATACTTGATGCCGGTTAATTGAATTTCGTTGTCAATCTCTTCTATTTTAGGTATCTTTGAATATACTTCTTTTTTTCTATGCATCATTTCATCGTATATCTCTTTTTGCCTTTTCTCGTATTCGTTTTGAATTTCAATATGTATGTTCTTGTACATAAAACCTCCCGATAAAGTCAACTTGCGTTATTTAACAAACAAAAGCCTAAAACAAAACGGTATAAATTCTATGCATTTTCGTACAAACTGTCGAGATATCCTTCCTCGTATTTTCTCTGCTCAAAATTACCCTGCTGCGGTGCTGCCGGAATTACATTGGATGCTGCACGTTTCGATGAACTTTTTCTTCTCTTTGCATCATACATCAATATTTCCTCTTTAGTTTTCAAACCGTTGTTATACCAATCGGTAATAATACTGTTTATGTAATTAAAGTTTGGATTCGACTTGGCTGTTGTCTTTCTGAGTGCAAGCTCAATAATATCAAAATCGTATTTATAATCCATAACCCACTTTTCCACAAAGGCATCTTCATATTCCGTGAGATTCCTTCCGAGCTTCAATTTTTTAATAATAGCTCCACGGACTTCCTTGAACTTTTTTTGTTCTATACAGTAGTTGTCAAGGTCGAAGGAATTGCGTATGTTTCTGTTTTTCCAGCTTTCTGCAACTTTTTCTATGTACCCTTTAACCAGGCCTTTTTGGTCAAAACAATACTGGAACAGAGCAAGCATGACATCCTCGTCAAACTTGTACTTGTCGAACCAGGCATCGATATCGGTGTACCATGAAGGAGACATAACTCCTTGGAAAAAGGTATTATTTATTGTATACATAATCTCGTTGCGTTTTTTATTCTTCTCACAGTTACTAACTGCTTCCTCGGGGGAAGATGTGGTTTTAAGACGATATAATTTTTTTATTTCTTTTTCTTTCAAATCATGCAAAACAATACCGTCCAATTTCCATGTAAGCACACCTAGATTTTCTAGGTTTGATAAACACTCCTTGACCTTGTCCGCCTCCATGCCTAAACTTTTTGCAAACTCTTCCACTGTGGCGGTTTTACCGTGTTTGCTCAAAAAGAGGCAATATATGTATACCTTCAAACTTTCAGGATTCATTGAAGGCATATACTCGGTTATGAAAATATCAGGAACTAAGGTGTCGGAATAAAGGATCGTCTTATAAGATTCAAAAAACATAGTTACGCTCCCCCTGTTATAGTTTGGGAAATTTTTAGCTTAAAACAATATTCTAATAAACTAAAACGATATTATTATATCATATAACTTTGACAAAGTGCAGAAATAATAAACCTCATTTAATGCGTTCCTGAAGTATATTCTAAACTTTAGTCGCGTTATTTCACCGTTTCTATATTAATATAATAAACCATAAAACTTTTGATAAAGGTTTAAATAATAAAAAAATGGGAAATAATGCAGTTGATTTTTTATAAAATATGTATTATTATATTATATGTTCAATTTATGGATGCGCCCATAGCTCAATTGGATAGAGTGTCTGACTACGGATCAGAAGGTTAGGGGTTCGACTCCTCTTGGGCGCGCCAGGGTTCTTGAAATTAAGTTTCAAGGACCTTTTTTATTGCCTTTGAAGGTCCTGAAAGCCTTGAAAATCGAAGGGGCGAAGACAGCTCCCAAGATTTTACTGCTTTTGAAGGTTGTTTTTATTGACTTTCTGTACTTGCTGCCAATTCATGTTTTGAATGGCCAAAAGAAATTGCACCAAAACTTGCAAGTATTGAAAAAATTGAAATTGAAGGGAAATGATATCTTCCTGCAACTTCCACTATCATGTGAAGAAATATTATACCAAGTAGGATAATGACAAGAAACAAAGGTACACCTTGATGTTTCCTAATAATGAGGATAATTCCTCCGAAGGCACAGAGCAAAAGCATGGTGTAATAATAAAAATTGGACACCTTTACAAGAAGACTTTCAAACTTGTAAAAGTCAAACTTTGTATCTTCCTTGATAAGGCCGGATCTTATATATACTAGAGAATCGTAGTCAACGGGCCAAATCATGCCATGCTTGTTGTAAACAAATTTCAAGTTGGTCAAAAGGGATCTTTCGGTTATCCTTTTCCATGAGCGGCTTAAGAGTTCGTTATGTATTTCTTGAGCTGAGATACCCGGTGTTTTTTGTATTTCGGTAAGGGTATTTGCGTCTGCTGCATTCCATGAACCATTACTTTCATAATTCGAACCTACATATATATTGTAACCGAAGGGATATTTTGCAATCTCTCTTCCTATGGCTTTTGAAGTGGCGAAACTTATAAAAGATGAAGTTATAAGGTAACCTGTTAGAATAGATGCTAGAAAGATAATTTTGCTGATGGCTTTATTTTTTATCGTTATACTTTCAATGACGAATATCGGGTAATACAAACAAATGGCAATTAAGACTACCTGCCCGATAGGTCTTATGATATTTGAAACAGAAGATGTAACACCTAGAAGAAAAAACATAATTAATTTTAAAAATGGTCTGGTTTTGATTTTTAAGGCTGCCATAAATAAATATATACATAGAAGCATTAAAAATGTAAATGCAATCTCGGTGGATACCAAAGCACAATAGAAGATCTGAGAGGGCCAGAGTGCCCAAATTAGTGCACCTAAAAAACCGCATTTCCTGTCATAAAGGTTAGAGCCGATTCTATATATAAGAAGTGAAATTCCACAGCTTAAGACCACATTTAAAACTGTTGCTACGTCGGTAGATGCCCCGAATAACCTGTAAAAAGGTGTTAATAAAACAGGATAACCTATATAATGGGGGAACAGGGAAATATAGCCTCCTCCTATAAAATTGCCCTTTGCAAATTCTGTTGCAAAAATATGATAGGTATGAAAGTCATTTTGAGGAGTTACTTTAACACATATTATCCAAATCAATCTTGGTATTGCCGTAATGAGAACAAGAGCCAGTAATACCGGAATTTGCCGGTCAAACTTGATTTTGCTGAAGAACTTTCTACTAAGAAAAAGAATTATTCCGGCAGAAACAACAGCAGCTGCGATAAAAAGCAATGTGTATATAGTTACATAATTTCTAAAATATGCCCTTAATGGCTTGGTCTTAAGAAAATAAAATGTATTGAATAAAATGAAAATACTGTATATTAAAAAAATTACAGTTGATAATATATTTTTTATTTTGCTGGAAAACATGGCCGCTCCTTTAATAAAAACTTAGAATCTTTTGTTCTTTATAATACCACAATATCTTCGATGATGGAATATATACGGTATACGGTTTTTTAGTCTTTAAAAATTTAACGATTAAAACTATAAAAAAATTATCAGATGTTTCCGATAAAGTATTTAGAATTTATAAAATCAATAAAAAAATTATGGAGCAGAAGGCGGAAAACTATGGATATAGCAACGATTTTTGGATTAATATTTGGAGTATTTTGTGTTTTATGGTCTATACTTCTTGACGGAAGTCTTATCGCGTTTTGGAATTTTCCTTCCGTTGTTATTGTTCTTGGAGGTGGTATTTCAGCTGGCTTTATTTCATTTAAGTTATCTGAAATAAAACCTGTAATGAAAGTTGTTGTGAAAGTTTTTATCGGAAAACAGGTATCACAGATTGAATTGATAAGGAAATTGGTAGAACTATCCATGAAGGCGAGACGTGACGGCTTGTTGTCCCTTGAAGCAGAGCAGGAAAACATAAAAGATGAGTTTTTGAAGACATCTTTGCAGCTGGTAGTGGATGGGGTAGAACCGGATATTATAGTTGATTCCATGGACTTGGAAATTGAGAATATGAAGGCAAGACATGATAAGGGAGCAGGGATTTTCAGAACACTGGCTGCCCAATTCCCCGCTTGGGGTATGATAGGTACTCTTATAGGTCTTATCCAGTTGCTGTTGGTTCTTGACGATCCTTCTAAAATTGGACCTGCCATGTCGGTTGCCTTGGTAACTACCTTCTACGGCTGTGTTCTTGCGAACCTTATTTGTAATCCTATTGCCAACAAATTGTCCATAAAGAGCAAAGAAGAGATACAGCAGAAGAAAATGATTATAGAAGGTGTATTATCCATTCAAGCAGGTGAAAATCCAAAGATATTGGAGCATAAGTTGAAGACCTTCCTATCACCGAAGGAAAAGCTTGAATATGATAGAATTGTCGCTGAAGCTGCTGCAAATGCAGGAGGACAAAAATAAGATGACTAGCAGTTGTCAAAATGAGGTGCATTATGAATAAAAGATTAAAACGAAAACTTCCGGAGGATGAAATTGAAGCTGGTTCATGGCTGACTACATATAGTGATCTAGTTACACTTTTATTAACTTTCTTTGTGCTTCTTTTTTCTATGGCATCTATTGACAACAAGAGATTCGAAGAGGTTGCACAATCTCTGCGTTCTGCCTTTATGAGTATCAGTAATGGAGAGATATTCTACAATAATGACGGTAAAGATTTAGTAAGCATATTTGATGAAAATATGCCTGAAGATTTATTGGAGGATAATATTACAAACAATAACAAAGGCGATTTGGGAGATGCCGATGAAATGAAAAAGGATGCGGTTTCTGAGTTTAGGGAACAGGTGGAACAGCTTATTTCGGAAATGGAACTTGATGAATACGTTCAAATAATTGATGAAAAGACTTCATTGATACTAAGGATAGATTCGGTGATACTTTTTGATTTGGGAAAAGCGGATATAAAAGAGTCGGGTAAAGAGACAATCAGGAAGGTAGCAAAATTAATGAAAGAAATTAATACCGAGATAACGGTACAGGGACACACCGACAATTTGCCTATACATACCAGTCTATTTCCTACCAATTGGGAGTTGTCCACTAAAAGAGCAACCAATGTAGTTCTCTTTCTTGTAAATGAGTGCTCCCTTGATCCTAAAAAATTAACGGCCACCGGAAACGGGGAGTTTAGACCGATAGCACCTAATGATACCGAAGAGAACCGTCAAAAAAATAGGAGAATAGATATAGTTATTGATAAAAGCAAATAAGTAAAAAAGTCAGTGCACCCAGCTTAATGGGTGCATTTGTTTTAGGGTATTTCGAAGAACGTATAAGATGCAAAATCGCAAAGTATCGATGCCCTTGAGATTTTGTTCCGATTTATTTTAAAGAAATTCCAAACAGGTATTTTTTGATATGGATTTATGCTTACTTGAGTTTGGAGTGGGTATGGAGTATAATTAAAGAAAAATGTGAAATGAGGTTAAAAATGAAAAATTCAGATGCATATTGTAAACCCAAGCATATGACCAGTATTGGGGGACAGGCTCTTATTGAGGGCTTGATGATGATGGGCCCCAATAATATAGCAATTGCCGTTAGGAAACCTGATGGGGAAATTATAGTGGAAAAGAGACCTTTGCCGAAGAGAAGCAAGTTTTCGAAATTACCTTTGGTAAGAGGAGTTGTAGGATTGTTTAAGCAGATGGTTGTAGGTATACAGGCATTGATGTTTTCTGCTGAGTTTGTAGATCTTGAGGGTGAGGAGGAAGAAGAAAAGGAGCCTTCAAAGGTAGATATGTTCTTTGAAAAGCTTTTAGGAAAGGTCTTCGGAAATAAACTTCAAGATGCTTTGATATATCTTTCTGTAGTTCTTTCCCTTATATTCAGTGTTGGGCTTTTTATATTGCTTCCGAACTTTATTGCCGGATTTTTACCTTTTGATAAGGATACCAGTTTGGGAGTTATAATGTACAACCTTGTTGAGGGCATAGTAAAAATTATTCTGTTCTTTGCCTATATAATTTTGATATCTAAATTAAAAGACATAAAGAGGGTTTGGCAGTATCACGGAGCAGAGCACAAAACAATCCATTGTTATGAACATGGAGAGGAGCTTACAGTGGAAAATATCCAAAAATATTCAACAAAGCACCCTAGATGCGGTACATCTTTCTTGTTTACAGTTATGGTTATAAGTATTTTGGTTTTTTCCTTTGCCGGTTGGTACGATGAAAAATGGAAAAACATGATAATCAGGTTGTTATTATTACCCGTTGTTGCAGGAATATCCTATGAGGTTATAAAGTTTGCCGGAAGAAGTGAATCGAAACTTGTTAGGTTATTGAATGTGCCTGGATTGATGTTCCAAAACTACACCACCCAAGAACCTGATGACAGTATGGTTGAGGTTGCCATTGAAGCAATGAAAAATGTTTTGGAAACAACAAAAGAAGGCGAAGATAAATGGTGATTAAGAAAAAATATTAGAATGTTTGAGGAGATTGAAGTGCTTTTAAAAGATGCTTTTAGAGAAGGAATTGAAAAGCTTAAATTATTAAATATTGATGCCCCGGTAATTACAGCCGGGGCAATACTTTGCAGTGTTCTAGGCTGTGAAAGGACTTTTCTTTATACCCACGACCACTACTTGTTAAGCAAAGATGAGTATGACAGGTATTGTGATGCCTTAAATCGGAAAATGAACGGTGAACCGCTTCAATATATAACGGGGTCTCAGGAATTCATGTCCTTGAATTTTGCCGTTGGCCCGGAAGTTTTAATACCCAGACAGGATACTGAAATATTGGTGGAGTTTGTAATTGAATTTGTTGGTAGGAAAGAAAATATCAGTATTCTTGATATTGGGACCGGTTCCGGCTGTATAGCCATAAGCCTTGCCAGCTACATTAAAGGTAGTCATGTTTTGGGAGTGGACATTTCCAAAGAAGCCCTTGAGATAGCAAGAAAAAATGCTCAAAATTGCGGTGTTGAAGATAGAGTTGACTTTATAGAGAGCAACCTTTTTGAGAAGGTTCCGACTCAAAAGTTTGATATTATTGTTTCTAATCCCCCGTATATTCCCAATAGGGTGATTGGTACCCTAGACAGGCAGGTTAAAGATTTTGAGCCTAAAATTGCTTTAGATGGTGGCGAAGACGGTCTTGATTTTTACAGGAGAATAGTAAAAGAATCGGTGGATTATTTGAAACCTAAGGGACTTTTAGCCTTTGAGGTCGGTTTTGACCAGGCTCAAGAGGTAATAAAGATAATGGAAACAAGCTATGAAAACATAAAGACAATAAAAGATTTGGCCGGAATAGAGCGTGTTGTTACCGGGATTCTTTCCAAACAGTAACAATACCTGACGAATAAATGCTTTTTAGGAGAATCACTGCAACAGGACCTAGGAATAGTCCTATTACACCGAATATCATGAGGCCGGAGTACATTGAAAACAGGGTAACTAGTGGGTGAAGGCCTGTTTGGTTTGAAACAATTTTCGGTTCAATTAATTGTCTTACTATTATGGCAAAAAGGTATACACCGGTAAGCCCTAATGCCATTCGAATGTTGCCGGTAACGAGATTTATAATTATCCAGGGAACCACTACAATACCGGAACCTAACAGAGGGATCCCATCGGCTAGGGCAGTTACTAGACCCATTAGAACCGAATAGTCGGTGTTTATAATAATATATCCTATTGTGGATATTACGAAAGTGACGGCCATAATTATGAGTTGTGCCTTAAAATATCCAAATATAGAGGATATGGCACCGTTTTTTGCATTATAGAAGTTTTTTTGTGATTTTTGAGGTATCTGTCTATATATAAAATTTCTTATATTTTTTCTGTCACTGCTTATGAAATAGGAAGAGAGAAAAGTAACGGTTACAAAGATTCCGAGTTTGGGTAGAGAGGATATACTGGTTATTATCGAACCGGCGATATAAGTTATAACAGCTTCTAGTTTCGGAAAAAAAACAAGCATGTTATTTTTTAAACTTTCCCGAATGTTCAACGGCAAGCTGTCAAAAAGCACACTAATTTTGGTGCAATAACTTGAGATAAGGTAGGAAAAGCTTGTTATATAGTTGGGAAGATTGCTTTGCAGCTTTATAAGTTCCGAATAAATTTTAAAAAGTATGGATATGGTGAGAACAGCAATGACACATATACTTAGTGTCAGAGATAACACCGTGGAAGACTTCCTGCTAAGTTTCATCCTTTTTTCAAAAAATCCGATAATGGGCTCATTAATGGCAGATATAACTGCAGCTGTCATAAAAGGGGCAAAAAAAACGAAAAGATATTTTACTCCTATATAAAATCCTAAAAGTATGCAAATAAAGATGAATATGTCCATTAACCTATTAAGATAATGTTTAAAACGGTATTGCATTCTTTTTTAAGCCTCTCTTAAAAACCAAAATTGTTCCATAATAATATATGACATATATGACAGTTCAATAATTAAAAAGACAGCTTTTTAAAATATTGATTTTTGGATTCAAATTATCGTTGCAATTTATTCCTTGTATACAAAGTTCAATATGTTTTGTTGGAAAAACGTCAGCAATTGCATTTGACTTATTAGAGCATAATAAATATAATTATAGTGTTCACTTTTTTATGTGTTCACTTAAATGTTTTATTCACTCAATGGAGAGTAATTATTTCTTGACGATGTCGTTAAGTAAAATTATTGGTTTACACAGACAAGGTTAATAAATCAATGCGGTATGATATTTAGGAAAGTATGAAGTTTGTGTATCAGACCTAGTAATTATGCTTCTTACAAATCACAATGTTGCTATGGACTAAATGAACTAAACGGAAAATCGCCACTATTCTGGAATATTTTATTCCGAATTACAATTTTTAGGTTTTATTCCCGAGTAAAACAAGTGGTAATATTAATATACTGAGCTTAAAATATAATTTGTAAAAATTAAAATAGAAATAGAAACAATATTAAAAGATAAAATGGGGTTGGATATATGTTGTTCAAAAGAATGTTTAAAGGTGGGGCAGCTGTTCCGCATTTTAAAAATACCGAAAACTGCGAAACAGTCAAAATGAAGGTGCCGGAAAAGGTTGTTATACCTATGCTCCAACACATTGGTGCACCTTGTGAGCCTTGTGTTCAAAAGGGCGATCAAGTCAAGGTGGGTCAGGTTATTGGAATGACCGACAAATACGTTTCTGCTCCTGTGCATTCAAGTGTTTCCGGTGTAGTAACCGATGTATCGCCAAAGCTTTATGCAGGAGGTGTTTATATTACATCGGTGGAAATTAAGACCGACGGTATGCAGCAGATTGATGAAAGCATTAAACCGCCTAAGTATTCCAACAGCGAAGAATTTATTGATGTAGTGAGAAAATCCGGATTGGTCGGTTTAGGTGGTGCAGGATTTCCCGCACATATCAAACTTTCACCTCCGAAGGATAAAAAGGTCGATACTCTAATTGTTAATGCTGCCGAGTGTGAACCTTATATCACTTCAGATTACCGGGAAATTATTGAAAATTCCTGGAACGTGTTAAATGGGATTAGTATCGTAATGGAGGCACTAAAAATTGATAATGTAATTATCGGAATTGAAGACAATAAACCTGAAGCAATAAAGGAAATGGAACGTGTGGCCTCTAAAAGCGATAAAGTCAATGTTATGAAACTCAGATCCCGATATCCTCAAGGTGCTGAAAAAATGCTGATCTACTCCACTACAGGAAGAAAAGTACCTCCCGGAAAGCTGCCTTCCGATGTAGGGGTTATAGTTATGAACGTTAACAGTATTTCCTTCATTGCCGAGCATATAAAGACCGGCATGCCACTCATTAAGAAGCGTGTCACTGTTGACGGCAATGCGGTAAATAATCCTTCAAACGTTGAAGTTTTAATCGGTACTTCACTTCATGAAGTGTTTGAGTTTTGCGGAGGATTTAAAGTGCCTCCTGTAAAGGTGCTCATGGGAGGACCTATGATGGGAATTGCACAATTTTCGTTGGAGACTTCTGTCCTAAAGCATACAAACGCACTTTTGGCCTTTGATGAAAAAGAGGGAGTACTACCAAAATCCAGTGCATGTATAAGGTGCGGCAGGTGTGTTTGGGCATGTCCGATGAATTTGCTGCCCCTTTATCTCAACAATAATGCTTTGAAGGAAAATGTGGAAGAACTTAAAAAATATCATGTAAATGACTGTATTGAGTGCGGCAGTTGCTCTTATGTCTGTCCAGCAAAGATACATCTTGTGCAGTCAATAAGGCTTGGTAAAGCTCTAGTCAGACAAGCTGCTGCAAAAGGGGGTAATTGATTTGGAAAATAAATTTGTTGTTTCATCGTCTCCGCATATCAGGGCGAACAGCAGTACACAGAGAATAATGCTCGATGTTATAATAGCATTGCTTCCGGCAATGGCTGTAGGTATATATTACTTTGGATTGAATGCGGTTTGGGTTGTATTTGTTTGCATATTATCCTGTGTACTTTCGGAATATTTGACAAGAAAGATTTTAAAAAGGGAATCTACCATATCGGATTTAAGTGCAGTGGTAACAGGACTTCTTCTTGCTTTAAACCTTCCGCCTACAATCCCGCTATGGATGGCAGCCATCGGTGGAGTTGTTGCAATTGTTATAGTAAAGCAGTTATTTGGGGGCTTAGGGCAAAATTTTATGAATCCTGCGTTAGTGGCAAGAGTATTTTTGCTCAATGCTTTTCTAAAGCAAATGACAACCTTTGAAAGTCTCGGTTTGGATGTAATTTCCTCTGCCACATCTCCGGATACACTTTCCTCTGCAACACCTTTATATAAGATGAAGGAGTTTGTCAGGGGAACTGAGGTAAAGTTACCGGAATATTGGGATTTGTTTATCGGAAACATACCCGGTTGCATAGGTGAGATTTCAGTGGCAGCACTGCTTATCGGTGCCGCATATCTGCTGTATAGAAGAGTTATAGGACCGGAGATACCTCTTACGTTTATTGCAAGCACTGCATTGGTAACGTGGATCTTCGGAGGACGTACCTTATTTACCGGTGACTGGTTATACCATATACTGTCAGGTGGCTTGATGATAGGGGCATTTTTTATGGCTACCGACTATGCTACATCTCCGGTTACTTTTAAAGGACGAATAATCATGGGAGTGGGATGTGGAATTTTGACAGCTATTATAAGGCTCTATACGGGTTATCCTGAAGGGGTGTCCTACGCCATATTACTTATGAACATTTGTGTACCCCTTATTGACAGGTACACTGTACCAAAAAGTTTCGGAGGTGAAAAAGCCGTTGCGTGATATAGTTAAACCCACAATTGTTTTGTTTTTGATAAGTGCTATAGTAACAATGGCACTGGCCCTTACAAACTATGCCACTAAGGAAGCTATTGCACAGCAAACCAAAATACAGGAGGAAAGTGCCAGAAAAGAAGTTTTTCCGGAGGCTGAAACCTTTGAAGAGATTGAGAATATAAACTCGATTCTTGGTACAACCGATGCAGAAAAACTTGTTAAGGAAGTCTTTAGTTGTTTAAAAAACGGTGAAGTTATCGGTAGAGTATACTTAGTTGAAAGTAATGGTTATGGTGGAGTTATTTCCATGTCAGTGGGCATTGACAACAGTGGTAAGATAAACGGTGTTAAAATTATAAGTCTTAGCGAGACACCGGGACTTGGTTCAAAAGTACAGGAAGAGCCCTTTATTTCCCAGTTTATAGGCATTGAGCCCAAAGAGCCATTGACTGTTGTTAAATCCGGTGGTTCAAAGGCCGAAGAGATTGATGCCGTAAGCGGTGCCACGATATCGTCAAAAGCAGTTGTAAAAGGAATACAAGCTGCTATAGACACGGATTTTAAGATTAGAGAAAAAGGGGGGGACTTTTAGTGAAAGCTATAGAGACACTTAAAAACGGTATTGTAAAGGAGAATCCTGTTTTCAGGTTGGTTTTGGGAACATGTCCCACCCTTGCTGTTACTACCTCGGCAAAAAACGGAATTGGCATGGGACTTGCTGCCACGGCGGTTTTGGTGGGATCAAATTTGGTAATATCCCTTCTTAGAAAGGTTATTCCGAATAAAGTGAGAATTCCGGCATATATCACTATAATCTCAGGTTTTGTTACAATTATACAAATGCTTCTAAAAGCATTTCTTCCGGAATTGGACAAAGAGCTTGGCATATTTATTCCTCTGATAGTTGTAAACTGTATAATATTGGCTAGGGCTGAGATGTTTGCAAATAAAAATAATGCATTTCTTTCAGTATTAGACGGTATAGGAATGGGAATAGGTTTTACCGTTGCATTGCTTATAATGGGCTCTGTAAGGGAATTGCTCGGTGCGGGGACATGGTTTGGAATTGCCGTTACAAAAAATTTATTTGATCCGGCCTTGATAATGATTCTTCCTCCGGGAGGATTTCTGGTTTTTGGAATACTTATGGGCCTTGTAAACAAATTTTCAAACATGAATTCCATGAAAAACAAGAGTTGTGCCTTTTGCCCGTTGCCTTGCGGTGCAGCCGGAAAAGCTAAGGGGGATGAAGAATGATGAATAATGTTTTGTTACTTGCAATTAGTGCCATACTGGTTAATAATTTTGTATTGTCGCAGTTCTTAGGTATTTGTCCTTTTCTTGGGGTTTCTAAAAAGATAGAGACCGCTGTAGGTATGGGCGGTGCCGTTATATTTGTTATGTCCCTTTCCTCATGTATAACAAGGGCAATCTATGATTTGTTTTTACATCCATACGGTCTTGATTATCTAAATACCATTGCTTTTATATTGATTATAGCTTCATTGGTTCAGTTTGTCGAAGTTGTGCTTAAAAAGTTCATACCTTCACTTTATAAGGCTTTGGGTATATACCTTCCTCTTATAACAACAAATTGTGCGGTGTTGGGAGCTGCCCTATTAAATATAGACAAAAATTATAATGTACTGAATTCCACCTTATTCGGATTGTTTTCCGGCGTGGGCTTTACCCTCGCATTGGTATTGTTTGCAGGTGTCAGGGAAAGGCTTGAGTACTGTGATATCCCTGAATCACTTAAAGGATTGCCCATATCGCTTATTGCGGCTTCACTTGTATCTATGGCGTTTTTAGGCTTTAAAGGGCTCTTTGGAATTTAAATGAAAGGATGTTAAAATTATGCTACAGGAGTTGTTGTTGCCGACCTCTTTGATGGGTGGCTTAGGGTTGATATTTGGACTTGGCCTTGCTTTTGCTTCTAAAAAGTTCGAAGTTAAGGTAGATGAACGGATTGCGGCAGTAAGAGAAATTTTACCCGGTGCAAACTGTGGAGCTTGTGGCTTTTCAGGGTGTGACGGCTTTGCTGAAGGGGTGGTAAGCGGTAAATGCAGTGTTAACGGCTGTCCTGTTGGAGGAGAAACTCTTGCAAAGGGTATAAGCGAAATCTTGGGAGTTGAAGCCGAAGCAACTGTGGCTAAAATTGCCAGGGTAATGTGTGGAGGAACTTATACATCATGTAAGAGCAAATTCGATTATACGGGAATAGAGGATTGCATTGCTGCGGCAAGTCTCTTTGGGGGACCGTCAGCATGTTCTTACGGATGTGTAGGGCTTGGAAACTGTGTAAGGGCATGTCCTTTCGATGCAATTGTTATTGTGGATGGTTTGGCCAGAATTAATGAGTCCAAGTGTAAAGCTTGCGAAAAGTGTGTGGCTGCATGTCCTAAAAAAATCATTGAAATGGTTCCAATATGCAATGAGTACACTGTTTCATGCAGCAGCAAGGACAAGGGAGCTGTTGTAAGAAAGAACTGCAATGTAGGCTGCATAGGATGCGGAAAGTGCTCAAAAGTTTGTCCGAAGGGTGCCATTACCGTAAATGGAACCCTTGCAAAGATAAATCCCGATATTTGCACCAACTGCGGAGAATGTGTTAAAGCTTGTCCCACAAATGCAATTAACAGATACAAATGCAATTATTGATATGATTGATGACAGTATATGGAACTAGTGCCGAGAAGGTATTTGAAGTTGTTTTCTTACAAGGCACTAGTTCTTTTTCATCCTTAAAATCATATATTGTTTTTAAAGTTGCCGTTCATATTCTTTCTGCTAACAATTATTTGATTTCTGCCGTTTTTGAAGGATTTTTTTACATCATAACCTTTCGTTACAAGCGTGTCATATATAATGTCGGTTTGATGAAAATAATTGTTTCCTATGTCCAGTATTAAAGTTTCATTTGACTTTAGTTCTTGCGAAAGCTTTTCCAATGTGGAATCAATGTTTAAACTTTCGGCATTTATAATTTCATTATTATCCATCGATATCCTCCCCAGATAAAGATTAATGTTTAAAATATAAAAAAAGGAGTAATATATATTTTAGCCATATGTTGAGCTTTTCAATCATTTATGCGGATGCAAATATCGGAAAGTTGTAATAATATTGAATATTTTTAGGAGTTACTTATGAATAAATCGAATATAGTTCTAGTGGGTATGCCCGGAGCCGGAAAGAGTACTGTAGGTGTTGTTCTCGCCAAATCCGTCGGGAAACCTTTTGTCGATACCGATTTATTGATACAACAAAGATATGGAATGCTCCTTCAGCAGATTATAGATAAATACGGTATAAAAAAGTTTCTTGAAATGGAGGAGAAGGTTGTAACGGAGCTGGATGTAAAGGATCATGTTATTGCAACCGGCGGAAGTGTGATATATAGTGATTCTGCTCTTAATCGGTTAAAAAGAAACGGCATAATTGTTTATCTGAAGTTGACTTTTAATGAGATAGAAAAAAGAATTAAAGATTTTAAAAGCCGAGGAATAGCCAAGGAAAAGGGTACTACTCTACTGGATGTTTATAATGAAAGAGTACCTTTATATGAGAAACATGCAGATGTTACAATAATTTGTTCCAATAAAAACATTGAGGATATTGTATTTGAGATAAAAGAAAATATTGATACCCATTGTAAGTAGTTGCAATTTTTTCTTCGGGTTTATTTCAAAAAATAAATAAAAAATTTTTGAAAACATGTATATAAATTCCGAAGAAGGGGCAATAATAATATTGACCTCACAAAATACATTTTGACCCCCTTTACATGGGTTAGTTGCAACGACTAACCCCTTTTTTTTGTAGATTTGACAGAACATTAAATTAGCAGTTATTAATTTTTCACAAAACATGTTAAAGGTCTTTATGTTATGGCTAAAATATATTACAATATTAATGTTGAAAGTTAATATAATCTAAGGAGAGAGTTAGATGGAAAGAATTCCAAAGCAAAAGGAACCGTTAGTAACACACATTTACACTGCTGATCCTTCAGCACACGTTTTCGAGGGTAAGATTTATATTTACCCATCCCATGACAGAGATATAGATATAGAGTCAAACGACAACGGAGATCAATACATGATGGAAGATTACCATGTATTATCTATGGATGATCTGAATTCTCCTGTAATTGACCATGGAGTTGCACTTCACATTAAGGATGTGCCATGGGCCAAACAGCAAATGTGGGCTCCCGATGCTGCATTTAAAAACGGTACTTATTATTTTTACTTCCCGGCTAAGGACAAGGATGAAATATTTAGAATTGGTGTTGCCACAAGTAAAAATCCGGCAGGTCCGTTTAAGCCCGAACCGGATTACATAAAGGGAAGCTTTAGTATTGACCCGGCTGTTTTTGTAGATGACGACGGCAAAGCATATATTTATGTCGGAGGATTGTGGGGAGGACAGTTGGAAAAATGGCAGACAGGGAAGTATGTTCCCGATGCAAAAGGTCCTGCACCGACAGAGCCGGCATTAGGACCATGTGTAGCTGAGTTGAACGATGATATGATTTCCTTAAAAGAGGATCTAAAGCAAGTTTCCATTGTTGATGAAGATGGTAATCCTATTTTGGCAGGAGATGAAGAAAGAAGATTTTTTGAAGCTCCTTGGGTGTTCAAGTACAATGGATATTATTATTTGACTTATTCAACAGGGACAACCCATTACATTGTATATGCAACCAGTAAGAATCCGAAAGGACCTTTTGTGTATAAAGGAAGGATTCTTGAGCCGGTTATAGGATGGACAACACATCAGTCGGTAGTGCAGATAGGAGATAAATGGTATTTGTTCTATCATGATTCTTCATTGTCAAACGGAGTAAATCACAAGAGATGTGTTAAATATACAGAGCTTACTTTTAACCCTGATGGAACTATACAGACTATAGAACCATATAAATAATGAATGGTTGAGCGTAAATTTCTAAAAATAAAATGGATAGCTGGATGTTTAAGTCCGGCTATCCTTTATTTTTGCCTAAGGAAGTGCATTATTTAAAAAATAAAGTAGGGGCATTGAGAAATTAAATGCAACAGAACAATAAAGCAAAGTTCAACTAACTTTGAATAGAACCAAATTTATACTGATATTAAAAGATAAGTATTTGTTGTAATATTCAAGGAGTAAAAATATAATTTACTCCAACATATATACGAATCAAAACTAAGTCAAATTTATATTTAGAAGGTACCAATGGAGTAGCTTGGATATTCCAGATTGCATGCAATTATTGGAAGTTTAATATGAAAAAGTTGCTTTGCGTTGTGAAAATTTGTATTATAATATTATAAATAGCAATAGTTTCAAGAATTGTTAATTAGATAGTGGGGGCTAATATGTTAGAGGTTAGTAATTTATCTAAAGCTTATGGAAAAAACAAGGCACTGAAAGATATGACATTCAAAGTGAAAGCTGGAGAAATAGTAGCACTTATTGGAAAGAATGGTGCTGGTAAAAGTACATTGCTTAAAAGTATTGCAGGAGACATTGTGCCGGATCAAGGTGAAATTAAATATAAAGGTATTGATCTTCTAAAAGACAATTATTTATTAAACGAATTTGGTATTTTAATACAGGCTAGTTTTTTTGATTACTTGAATGCATTTGACAATTTGGTTCTTTTAATGAAGGCATCTGGATATACAAACTTAAAAGAAATTAAGAATAAGGTTAGTGAAGTGTTAGATTTAGTTGGTTTGTCAGAAAAGAAATACAGTTATGTTAAAAGTTTTTCATTTGGTATGAAGCAACGTCTTGGTCTTGCACAGTCACTATTACACGATCCGCACTTTTTAATACTGGATGAGCCTTTTGTTGGATTAGATCCTATAGGAAAAGAAATTTTAAAAAAAGTAATTATTAATAAAGCGAGAAAAGATAAGGCCGGTATTATTTTTTCCAGTCACGACCTATATGATGTAAATGAGATTTGTGACAGGGTCGTTATGATTGAAAAAGGAGAAAAAGTATTTGATGATGTTTTTGTATTTAATACAATATATAACATACAGTTTAAGGAAGAACTAAGCGAACAAGATAAGGAAGAACTTATTAAATTCTTTGGAAATAATATAAAAGTAAATAAGAACGCTATAGAGTTTACAGACAAAACTATTTTGAATGAAGTTTTATCATTTATTAATAATAATAATATTGCTATTGATGATATTAAAACGAGAGAGAATACATTATATGATTTTTTCAAGTGTGAGGTGCAAATATATGGAAACACAAACAACTAAAAAACCATCTAAAACAATAAACATTTTTTTTATTGAAATAGAAAAGTTAATTAAAAGGAAAGAATGGATTATTTTATTAGCTTTAGGCGGTATAAGTATTTTGTTTGCATCTGCTATTTTCACAGATTCTTATGTAGGAGCTACAAATCAAAGTGCAATATATTGGGTTTGTTCTCAAATATTTAATTCAAGTGCGTTATTTATTTCACCTATGGTATGTGCTTTTATAGCTGCACGTACGTTAGCTGGGGAAATTGAAAATGGTAGCATTTTGCTATATACATATCGCTTCAGAAATAAGCAGGGGATGTATGTTGGGAAGAATTTAGCATTATCGTGTTTTGTTGCTCTGGTTTATTTAGTTGTTGCTATAATAAATTTATGGCGCTTCGCTATTTTGTGGGATGTGTGAAACTTTTTCTGTAAATTGACTTTCTATGATAATTTTCAATGGGGCTTGTAAGTCAGATTATGGCTTACAAGCCCTTGGTTATAATATAGTGAAAAGAAAATGGCATGTCAAG